>ERZ808252.411-NODE-411-length-42352-cov-5.152588_pt1 | contig 42352 bp, 33 predicted proteins | sample MGYA00521242_ERZ808252 | MGnify/ENA primary metagenome ERZ808252 (study PRJEB31516, sample SAMN03275581) | gut metagenome | biome: mammalia-associated habitat; material: feces | host: Papio cynocephalus | place: Kenya | collected 2012-08-07 ...
CATGATGGAACATATCGGCGATATTTCAGCAATTTCCGCGACAGTAGGAGAAAACTATATCGAGGATCCGGGACTTCACCGCACATTGATCGGAGACGGTATTGCGACAAGTATCTCTGCCCTGATCGGTGGACCGGCAAATACTACATACGGCGAAAATACGGGTGTATTGGAACTCAGCCGTGTACATGATCCGCGAGTGATCCGATTGGCGGCATTTTACGCGATCATACTTAGCTTCATACCAAAGATGGCATCTTTGATCGGATCTCTTCCGACCGCGATCATCGGTGGTGTCAGCTTCATTCTCTATGGAATGATCTCTGCGATCGGAGTAAGAAATGTCGTAGAAAATAAAGTCGATCTGACAAAATCCAGAAACTTGATTATCGCAGCGGTGATCCTTGTCAGCGGACTCGGATTTTCAGATGGTATTACATTTACGATTGCAGGAACGGCGGTAACCCTTACAGGACTTGCAATCGCAGCATTGGCTGGTATTATTTTGAATGCAATTCTGCCGGGAAAAGATTATGAATTTCAGTCGGCAGTAAAGGAAACGGAGGAATAAATCATGACAGGACAAGTTACGTATCTGGATCACCCATTGATCCAGCATAAAATTTCAAGATTGAGAGATAAGACGACAGGAACCAATGAATTTCGTTCACTGGTAGAGGAAATTGCGATGCTTATGGGATATGAAGCACTTCGTGATCTTCCGACCGAAGATGTGACGGTGGAGACACCAATCGAGACATGCAAGACGCCGATGATCGCAGGAAGAAAAATGGCTGTAGTGCCGATCCTTCGTGCGGGACTTGGTATGGTAAGCGGAATTACGGCGCTTGTGCCGACCGCAAAGATCGGACACATTGGATTGTACCGTGATGAAGAGACACATGAACCACATGAGTATTACTGCAAATTGCCGGATCCGATCGAAGAGCGTCTGATCGTAGTGACCGATCCGATGCTTGCGACAGGTGGTTCCGCAATCGCGGCGGTGGATTTTATCAAACAGCATGGTGGAAAAAATATTAAATTCTTGTGCATCATTGCAGCACCGGAAGGTGTAAAACGGCTTCAGGAAGCACATCCGGATATTCAGATCTACGTAGGACATCTGGATCGCGAATTAAATGAAGCAGCGTATATCTGTCCGGGACTTGGTGATGCCGGAGACCGTATTTTCGGAACAAAATAAAATCTGAATAGTTACAAATAAAAACATACCGGGGGGATGCATCATGGTATTGGACTGGAATAAGTACGTAGAGACGGCAAGACAGGTATCCGCAGAGGGATGTGTGCTTTTGAAAAATGAAGCCCACACTCTGCCGCTGCAGGAAGGCTGCCGTGTCGCAGTATTTGGAAGAATTCAAAACAATTACTATAAAAGTGGTACCGGTTCCGGAGGAATGGTAAATGTTTCCAAAGTAACCGGGATTCTCGACGCTCTGTTGGAAGAGCCGGGACTGCATGTGGATGAAACGGTGCGGAAAACTTATGAAGAATGGGAAAAAGAAAATCCATTTGATGAGGGGATCGGCTGGGCCAATGAGCCGTGGTCGCAGGTCGAGATGCCGCTGGAAGAAGACTTTGTCCGTGAAGCATCTCTCCGAAACAACACAGCACTGGTAATTATTGGAAGAACTGCCGGAGAAGACCGCGATAATGTCGATGCAGAAGGAGCATACAAACTTTCAAAGACAGAGGCTGCTATGCTTGAAAAAGTTACTTCGTATTTTGAAAAGACGGCGGTTCTTTTTAATATCGGAAGTATCATTGATCTATCGCATCCATGTTTGCAGGCCTGCCAGGCACAGATGATCGTGTGGCAGGGCGGCATGGTCGGCGGCTGTGGGGTCGCGGATGTGCTGACCGGAAGAGTGTCACCGTGTGGCCATCTGACCGATACGATTGCCAAAAAGGTAGAAGATTACCCATCTTCGCCGTATTTTGGGGGCGAAGAGAAAAACTTTTATGTGGAAGATATCTATGTCGGCTACCGGTATTTTGAAACGGCGGCGAAAGAGGAAGTGCTGTATCCATTTGGTTATGGGCTTTCTTATACGACATTCCGCGATACGTGCATTGATTTTTCCATCCGCGAGGATTTTGGATGTGAGATTCAGGTGCAGGTGAAAAATACCGGAAAGACAGCGGGAAAACATGTGGTGCAGGCGTATATTGAGGCACCACAGGGAAAACTTGGAAAACCGGCGCGGAGCCTTTGCGGATTTGCCAAAACCGGAGTGATCGAGCCGGAAGAACGGGAACTGGTAAAAATTTCCATTCCGTTTTCTGCGATTGCTTCGTACGATGATTCCGGGGTTACCGGCGCGCCGCACTGTATGGTGCTTGAACCGGGAAGATACCGGATCTACGTGGGTTCGGATGTCCGTAGTGCCGAAGAAGCAGCAAATTTTGAGATCATGCAGCAGAAGGTGGTTGAACAGCTGCAACAGGCACTTGCGCCGGTAGAAGCATTCGACCGCTTCAAAATGAGTAGAGATGAAAATGGAAAATTTGAGCTGACACGCGAACCGGTTCCGACAGGCGCGAAGCAGGAAGCGAAAAAACGTGCAGAAAATATGCCGGAAGAGATCGCATACACGGGAGATAACGGGTATGTACTGAAAGATGTGGCAGACGGAAACATTACGATGGACGCGTTTATCGCACAGTTTTCCGATGAAGATCTGTCGTGCATCGTGCGCGGGGAAGGCATGGGAAGTCCGAAAGTAACGCCGGGTACCGCAGCGGCATACGGCGGCGTCTCGGAACATTTGAAAAAAATGGGGATTCCTTGTGGCTGCTGTTCGGATGGGCCGTCGGGAATGCGGATTGACTGCGGAAAGAAAGCCTTCAGCCTGCCAAACGGTACGCTGATTGCTTGTACGTGGAATACGGCACTGGTGGAGCAGTTATTTGAGTGCCTTGGACTGGAAATGATTTCCAATAAGATTGACAACATCCTGGGGCCGGGGATCAATATTCACAGACATCCGTTAAATGGGCGCAATTTTGAGTATTTTTCAGAAGATCCCCTTCTCTCCGGTAAGATGGCGGCGGCAGAGATCCGCGGCTTGAAAAGACAGGGAGTGACGGGAACGCTTAAACATTTTGCCGCCAACAATCAGGAAAAGAAACGGCATGATGTGGATTCGATCGTTTCCGAAAGAGCGCTTCGTGAGATCTATCTGAAAGGCTTTGAGATTGCGGTAAAAGAGGCGCACGCGGATTCTGTCATGACGACTTATGGACGTTTGAACGGAGTCTGGACTGCCGGAAGATACGAATTAAATACATCGATCCTCCGCGGAGAATGGGGATTTACCGGTATCGTGATGACCGACTGGTGGGCGAAGATCAACAACCAGTCCGGGACAGAAGGCGTTGGAAATGACTTTGCATCCATGATACGCGCGCAAAATGATATTTATATGGTGTGTCCGCAGGGCGACCAAAATGCTACGGACGATAATACCTTGAAAGAACTTGCGGCCGGCACGCTGACGCGGGGCGAATTACAGCGCAGCGCAGCCAATATCTGCCGTCAGCTTATGAGTCTGCCTGCGTTTGCAAGGATGAATGGAGAGGCAGAGACGGTAGAGATTCTCCATAAGCCGGAAGATAAGTCCGACTTTAATATGGAAGATATTGTATATTATACATTTGACGAAAAGGGCGAGATCCCGATGGATGGAATTGATACCTCAAAGGGCAGCAGTTTCGTGTTTGCGATTGAAGTGCCGACCGGTCATTTGTATGATCTGCATATTGAGTATTCCTCGGAATCCGGGGAACTGGCGCAGATTCCAATGACGATTTTCAGCCAGAGTGTGCCGGTTGGTGTCGTGACGTTCAACGGAACGGACGGTGCGATCCGGACAATGGATAAGAAAGTTTATATGGCGACGCAGTATATCGTCGTGCGATTGTATTTTGTGCAGGGCGGCGTCAACATTCATAAATTTGTTTTTACGGATACCGGAAAAAATATACAAAAGGACATCGTTGAACTTGACGGAAATCCGGAGTTTGACTTTGCGTTACGTTAAAAAGGAGGAAAGAAATGGAAATTTTACTTGGCATTATTGTGATTCTGCTGGTTATTTCCAATGTCTATCTGATGATAACGATGCAGCGCCAGAACCGGAAGCCGGAGAGCAATCCGCAGATTGAGGAAATCCGCCGGGAAATTGCCGGATTGCAGCGGATGTTTACCGGTGTGAAAACCCGTGGAATCTGGGGAGAATGGCAGCTGGGAAGCATTTTAGATGAAATCCTCACTCCGGATCAGTACGAGACGGAATGTATGGTAATTCCGGGAAGGACTACACGTGTAGAATATGCGGTAAAACTTCCGGGAAGATATGAGGAACCGGTCTATCTTCCGATTGATTCCAAATTTCCGCTGGATGCGTATCTTCAATACGAAGAGGCATTGCAGAGTGGCAGCCGGGAAATGGCGGAAGATGCGGCAATCGTGTTTAAAAACCGTGTGAAATCGTTTGCAAAAGAGATTCACGATAAGTACATTCTGCCCCCGTATACGACAGATTTTGCCGTGTTATTTTTCCCGATTGAGGCGATCTATGTGGCAGCGGTGAAACTCGGACTGCCGCAGGAATTGATGCGGCTTTACAAGGTGACGATGGCTTCGCCGGCGAGTGTCGGGGTGCTGCTGAACAGCTTGCAGATGGGATTCCGGACACTTGAGATACAGGAAAAGAGCGGCGACGTATGGCGTGTTTTGACGGAAGTGCGCTCGGAGGTAGACAGTTACGAAGAAGTTTTATTGAACCTGCAAAAGCGGTTGGAACAATCTGAAAAAGAACTGGACATGCTTGTCGGAAGACGGACGAGGGTGTTGAAGAAAAAACTGGAAATGTTAGATGATACAGACTGGCAGTAAAAAATGCCTCCCTGATTCGGTTGTTTCAGGGAGGCATTTGTGCGCTTTATGCTTTTACTTTTTTAACATTTGAGGCTTTTCCGTATACGGTCTTTGCCTTTCCATTGACCTTTGTCTTTGCAAAGGCTTTTATATAGAAAGAAGTTGTCGCCTTTTTCTTTAACTTAATGGAAAATTTTGTCGTTTTTGCGGATACATTTTTGACTTTCACAAATTTGATCTTTTTGGCTTTTTTCGCCTTTGTACCCTTTTTGACTACCTTTTTGTAAATGGTGTAACCGGAAGCGCCTTTTACTTTTTTCCATGTAAGGACGGCCTTTCCTTTCTTCTTTTTGGCGGAAGTAAGTTTGGCTTTTCCTACACTGACTTTGGCAGGTGCCGGTGTGACAGAGGCAGGCGCCGCAGGAGTAGTTATGGCTGCGACAGGAACCGGTGCCGGAGTGCTCGTCGGTACGACAGACATACCTAAAAGTACGAGGGCATTGGTATTTCCGCTTGCAGCAAGCGCTTTTTTGGTAGAATCGCCTACGCCTTCAAAAGCGGAAGAAGCGATGGTGGTATCTGGCGGAATATTGATTTCTTTTAAGTTTGGCACATTTTTGAAAGCATCGTCCCCAATGTTTTTTACGGATTGAGGCAATTGCACTTTTTCCAGATTTCCACATTTTTCAAAGGTGCCTTTTTCAATGTTGGTAAGTCCCTCGGAGAGGTAGACATTGTGGATCTGTGCGCAGCTAAAAGCGTATTCGCCCAAAGTATAATTGGTATTGGAAGAAACTTCTACCTGTAAAATATTTCCACAATTTGCAAAGGCATAGGAGCCGATGCTTGTGACGGAACCCTGCAATACAATATTGTGAATGCCGCTGTCATAGAAAGCGTGGTCGCCTACGGTTGTGATGGAACCGGTGCTGTTTACGGTAAAGTCCGTGATGTTTGCTGTCTTTTCTACGGCATAATTTCCCAGCCGGCCGACCGTTCCGTTGATCGTGATCGTATGGAGCTGGCTGCACGAAAAGGCGTAGTCGTCAATGTTATTGATGGAAGCGCCGGCAGGAAGCGTAAAGTCAAGGAAATTTGGAGTGTTTGCAAATGCACGGTTTCCAATTTTATCCATATGTCCTGCTACGGTGATGCTTTTGATCGAGGAGCTTTGGAATGCATTGTCCTCAATGGTTTTTAATGAAGCCGGCAGCGTATCGGAAAGTACCGGATTTTCTGTGATTTCATCCAGTTTAGCGGTTTCGTTTGCCGGAGTTTCTGACACCGGATTTTCGATGGAACCGGATTCGATTTCGCCAGCCACCGGCTGTTTGATAATTTCATCTACCGCCGTCGTGGTGTAACTCTTTACATATTCTACGGTGGACGCTGCAAATGTGTCAGAGCCGATGCTTACCATGCTGTCCGGAAGATATACGACATGGGAGTTCGTTTTTCCGGAAAATGGGGCATTGATGGCGCGTACGGCAATGCCGTTGATCTCGTAAGGTACAACGATGGACGAGACATTGTTTAAACCGTCAAATCCGGTAATGGTATAAATACCGTTTACGTATTCGGCATGAAACAGGGATTCGTCTGTTATTTGAACGGAATCCTGATTTTCTGCTGCCTGAATGGTTGTCCGGTTATCCGGTGCGGCAGCAAGGGAACTTGCCACAAGTGCCGTCGAGAGGGTGAGTGCACCCAAAAGTTTTGTAAATTGTTTCATTCTTTTTTTCCTTTCTCCTTTAGCGGTAAAGATCTGTTACATAGACAAAGCATCGGCAGGGGAGATTCCGGCAGATTTCTTTGGCACGCATGGCATCTTTCTGGTTGTTATAAATTCCAAAGACGGTCGGACCGCTTCCGCTCATGAGAGCGCCCATAGCACCATTTTCCATCATGGTCTGTTTGATGAGCGCAATGTCGGGATGAGCCGGGATGGTAACGGTCTCCAGTATATTTGCCATGTTGTCACACAGTGCCTGCAGATCTCTTTTCCGAATGCATTCAATCATGGTGTCGATGTCCGGGTGAACAGTCGCCTCATCGAGCACGAGATTGGAGTAGACAAATTTGGTTGATACGTGAAAGGCCGGTTTAGCGATGAGTATATGACATGCCGGTGCCGGCGGAAGCGGCGACAGGATCTCTCCGATTCCCTCGGAAAGCGCAGTCCCTTTTTGGATACAATAAGGGATGTCGGCACCGAGAGTGATCCCGCGTTCTTTCAGATCTTCGTCGGTAAGTCCGAGATCGAAGAGCCGGTTCATCGCAATCATGCAGGAGGCCGCGTCCGTGCTCCCGCCTGCCATACCGGCGGCGACAGGGATCCGCTTGTCCAGATGAATGGACACTCCCTCGGAAATTCCAAATTCTTCCATAAGAAGCCTTGCACTTTTATAGACAAGGTTGTCTTCATTCACCGGAAGAAAATGAAGATTTGTCGTCAGACTGATATCCGGTGTCTTTGTCTTTTTTAATGTCAAACGGTCAAAGAGCCGTATGCTCTGCATAATCATTTTTACTTCGTGATAGCCGTCGCTGCGGCGGCGGATGACATCCAGACCAAGATTGATCTTGGCTGGCGCGTTGATCCATGTTGAGTCCATGTTTCTCCCCCTTTGTAAATAAAATGGCTTCCATCCCTTTATGAGCATTTTTTGCCTTGGCAAAGGCGAAAAAGAACACGAAGTGTTCGAAATGCGAATGAGAGATGGGAGTTACATCCTGACATAAATAAGTCTACAAAATATTATAACAGATAAATGAAAGAATAGCAAAAAGATTCCTTTGTATAAAATGGAAAAAATGGGAAAGACTATTTTGTGAGTAAATATTTGTTATTCAGGAGGTCAGTATGAAAGTATTTCGATGGATTTTATTTGGGGCAGCAGTATTTGGAGTGTGTGTACTCATGCATTTTTATGGGAAAGCGACGGAGGCCAAGGAGATGCAGGAGGATATTGCAAAAGAAGTGATCCGTCTGCACGTTGTGGCAAATAGCGATCTGGAGATGGATCAAACGTTAAAACTGGAAGTAAAGGAAGAAATTGTAAAAATGCTCCGCCGCAAAATGAAAAAAAGTGATTCGGTTGAAGAGGCAGCGAAGATCGTGCAGGCTCAGATCCCGGAGGTGGAAAAATGTGCAGAAGAGTACATAAGGAAAAAAGGTTTTGATTACCCGGTCGACGCAACACTGGAAAACTGCTTTTTTCCGGTAAAGCAGTACGGTGATATGGTATTTCCGGCGGGAAATTATAATGCGCTGAATGTGCGGATCGGCGAGGCAGCCGGAAGAAACTGGTGGTGCATCTTGTATCCGACGCTTTGTTTCGTTGACAGTACGTACCAGACCGTACCGGACGAGTCGAAAGAAAAGCTGAAGGAGTCGTTGACGGACGAGGAGTATGATATGCTGCTGGAGGGCGGCGAAAATGTGGAGTATGGGTTTTGGCTGTGGGATCTTTTTAGTTGATAGAGACGAGGGCGGTGGCGCTGCCAGGTCGCTATTCAGTTTAGAGGCCGCGGGTACACGCCAAAAAGAAAAAGCAAGAAAATGACGTGTGCGGAGAGCGAGAGTCGCCGATGAAAGAGGCCGTCGGCACACGCCAAAAAGAAAAAAGCAAGAAGTTCTCAAGAAAATCAAGAAAAGCGACGAAATATATAGTAGTAAAAAAACGAAAGTGAGTGAGAAATCCATGGTGATCAACCCAAACAAGATTTCCATTGACTTTAAAGACACCCCTTATGCAAAGGGAAGCGGGGCGTCGGTACATACAGCCAGGGACGGCAGCATTTCCAATTATGGAATTGAATACACAAAGGATTGTGCGGTACAAAAGGAAATGGATTCCAATATGATTTATACCGGCACAACTCAGAATGAAATCGTGAGTGAAGTGACGAAGAATCTTCCGGAGGACACATTTGATCCGGCGGATTTTATCAGCCAGAGCATCAACGGCGAGGACGCCAAAGAGATCGAGGGTGACGGAAGTATTTTGGAGGAGTACGTCGATTCGACGCTGGAGCGGGCGATAGAGAAAGTAAAGACAGAGCGGAAGGCCAATAGCGACGCGCTTGACAGGTACACCGAAAAGGAAAAAGAAAAACAGGAATTTTCGGATGAATTACAGGCACAGATCGAGATGGCTGCGCAGCTTGCGGCAAAAATGCCGGGACTTGGTGATGCGGCTGTCAAATATTACATAGAGCAGGAAGCAGACCTGACACCGGCTGCTATCGGCAACAGTGCGGGTGTTACGGCAATGCCGGCTGTGGCAGAGCGCGCTTCCTATGAAGAAATGAAGCCGCAGATCGACCATATTTTAGAGGAAAATGGTCTGCAGGAAGATCCGGCGGCGGAAGAAGCGGCAAAATTTTTGTACGAAAAAGATATTCCGGTTACGCCGGAGAATATAGAAAAATATACAACGTGGCAGGAGACAAAAGAGACTCCGCAGGAGGTCATCAACGAGCGTATCCAGGATGCCGTGCGCGAAGGAACGGTTCCACAGCAGGCCGATATCAGTCAGATTTCTTATAAAGAAGCGGCACAAAATTGGGATACCCTCAAAAACGTGACCGAGGATGAACTGCGGGCATTTTATCCGGAGGAAGCCGGTTTTATCACGGCCAAACGACAGATGGAAGAGATCCGTCTGAAAATGACAGCGGAAGCAGCCGGAAAAATGGAACGAAAAGGGATTCACGTTGACATTTCCAACCTGACGCAGATTGTGGAAGAGTTAAAGCAGATGGAAAAAGAAGCCTGCCGGAATGTATTTGATGAGAATAATATCTCGTATGGGCAGGAGCAGGTTGATCGGATGGCGTCTGCACTGCAGGCGAAAGAGCAGATATGGCAGGCACCGGCAGCGATTCTTGGAAAAACGATCGGGCGGGCCGCAGATCTGACATTGCAAAATATGTCAGAAATTGGAAAAACTGTCCTGCAGGAAGAACTTTCAAAGAATTATGAAGCGGTGGGTACGCAGGTGCGGAAAGATCTGGGAGATTCCATGACAAAGGCATTTCAAAATGTGGATGCGATCCTGGAAGATCTCGGACTTGACAAGACGTCTGCAAACCAGCGGGCGGTACGGATTCTCGCTTATAATCAGATGGAGATTACAAAAGATGCGGTGCTTTCGATGAAAGATTACGATGCCAAAGTGACATCGGTTCTGGAGCAGATGAAACCTGCGGCAGTAGCAAAGATGATCGAGAAGCAGCAAAATCCACTGGAGATGACAATGGATGAGATTGAGGGTGCTCTTCAGGAAATCAGCGGAGAAATGACCGAGGATGACACGCCGCTCCGTAAATTTCTCTGGAAACTTGATCACCAGGGAGCGATCACGCCGGAAGAGAGAAAGAGCATGATCGGTATCTACCGGTTGATTGATAAAGTGGAAAAAAGCGATGGCGCCGTCATTGGACAATTGGTAAAAGAAGGAAGAGAATTGACATTTTCCTCGTTGTTGTCCGCCGTTCGGACCAGACGTGCAGAAGGAAAAGAATTTGAGATCGACGATGAGTTTGGAAGTCTGGAGAGCCGGACGAGCGGTGGTGAGACAATCAGCGAGCAGATTGGTGCGGCCTTTGGCAACCGCGTGATCCGTCAGCTGAAAAGAGAGCTGTCACCGGACGCTGTACGGCAGTCGGAGGATGACACGACTTGCGAGCAGGTTTTAGAGGCTTGTGAGACACCGGAAAGCCAGGCAGAAGAGGCAGCTTATTATGAGATGCTGGCACAAAATATAAAAGAAATCGCATCATCCGGCGACGAGATGGTACATCAATGTCTCGAAGCGGCAGGCATCCCTGCGACACTGCAAAATATCCGCGAGATGAAAGCCTATCTGACAAGAGAAAAGACGGAAAGCGATAGTCTGTTTACGGAAGAAGAGAGCGAGGCTGTACTCGATGTCATGGATCAGCCCGAAGAACTTGAGGGCATGATGGATACTTTGGATCAGGAACATTTGCAGGAGATAGAAAACCGCAAACAGGCAGACGATATTACATATGATACGCTGCAGAATCTGATCCGGATGGCGGGAAGCATTTCCTTTTACCGTCAGATGCGGCAGCAGACCAATACCTTTTCTGTGCCGATCGTGACAGACCAGGGAGTTACGTCCTGTCATGTGACGGTACTGCAGGGTAAGGAATCCGAAAAGGGAACGGTGGAGATTTCACTGAATTCGGAAAAATTTGGAAAATTGCAGGCAACGTTTAAAGTGGTGGAGGACAAAGTGAGTGGATTTGTAACCTGTGAAAATGAGCAGGATATCAGTGAACTCACACAGAATATTGAAAAGGACTTGGAGATGAATGGATTTGCGATGGAACGCATGGATGTGGCAAGAGGAGCCAGACATTCATTTCAGGCAGGAGATAAAGAACAAACAGCAAACAGCAGACTGTACCAGGTGGCGAAGATTGTAGTCACAAATGTACAGAGAAAGGAAGCAGATCAATGAAAATAAATAATAACATATCCGCCCTTTTGGCGACAGGAAATTTACATCGGACGGAGGACCGGCTGACGACCAGTCTGACAAGACTTTCTTCGGGATACCGTATCAATAAGGCGGCAGATGATGCTGCCGGAATGGCTATTTCGCAGAAAATGCATGCGCAGATCCGTGGACTGGAGCGTGCATCCCGTAATGGATCCGATGGTATCTCCTTTATACAGACCGCAGAAGGTGCGTTGGCAGAGGTAGAAAGTATGCTTCAAAGATGCCGCGAACTTTCTGTGCAGGCATCCAATGATGTAACGACGTTAGATGATAAAGAGGCGATCCAGCAGGAGATTGAGGCGCTGATGAGCGAGATCGACCGTCTTGCTACGGACACCGAATTTAATACAAAAAGCATTCTGGATGGTACGTGCTGCCGCCAGACATCTTCCAGCAATACCGGCGTAAGTCTTATTTCGATGACCGATGATGTTGCTTTGACAACGTATAGTCTGACGGTTACGCAGGCATCGACAAAGACCAATGTAACGACCGGCAGCCTTGGTATGGGTGAAAAAGATAAATTTACAAAAGATGGAAAAGTCCAGATCAATGGGCAGACCATCGAGATCGAACAAGGTGAGACTTTGGAAGAGGCTTATGCGAAAATACGTGACTGTTGTGAGAGCATGAATATCGATGTTCTCCCTGTCAATGGAAAAGATGCCAATGGAAATCCAAAAGAGGTAGCTTTGAGTGGAGCCACCAGTTTGTATTTTGAATCCAAGATCTACGGAGCATCAAGAAATATTAAGATCACAACGGACGATCCGGAACTTGCCACAAAATTAGGAATTAACGGAGCCGTTATCACACAGGGAAAAGATGCCATTGTATTTCTGGATACGGATTCCGGATTTACCAAGACAGCGACCACATTTATCGATGGAAACAGAGTAACGGTGTCCGACCGCGGCGGCTTTGAGATGATCTTTAACGTAGCGGGGGCAGAGGCCGGTATGGATGCAGATGTAACCGTATTGGATGCCGGATTTGTTGCGATCCAGATTGGATCGAATGAGGGTCAGAGCATTGATATTTCGATTCCGGCGGTTACGTGCGAATCCCTTAACATTAATTATTGTAATGTATGTACCTTTGACGGAGCGCAGGAGAGTATTACGCTGTTTGACGAAGCCATCAGCCAGGTGTCTGCCGTGCGTGCTAAATTAGGTGCTTATGAAAACCGTCTGGATTCTGCGACGACAAGTCTGGATACGACTTCCCAGAATCTGACAGAGGCTTGTTCGCGTATCGAAGATGTAGATATGGCGGCTGAAATGACCGAATATACGCAGTTGACCGTGCTCAGTCAGGCAGGAACTTCCATGCTCGCACAGGCCAATAACCGTCCACAGACGATTTTGCAGCTTCTTCAGGGATAATTTTGACCGGTATATCGAAAGCGAGTGGTGAATGCAATGGATAAAGAAAAATTGAATGCTTATGCAGCGCGTGTATCACAGGCCAACCGAAGCGAACTGGTTGTGATCATTTACGAGGCATTTTTGGATAGTGTAAAAGAAGGCGACGAGCAGATGAAACAGGGAAATATGCCGGCCTGCCGTCATGAGATGGAACGTGCCAGAGGATTTCTGACCGAATTGATGGGAAGTCTGGATTTTCAATATGAAATTTCCTATTACCTTCGCCGGTTATATATCTATGCCTATCATGAATTGTGCCAGGGCATGGCATTTCGGGACAGCGAGAGATATGCGCATGCAGTACAGATCATAGAAAAGCTGCTTTCTGCTTTCCGTGAGGTTGCAAAGCAGGATACGTCGGAAGCTGTCATGAAAAATGTGCAGCAGATTTATGCCGGTCTTACTTATGGCCGGGGAAGTCTCCATGAGACGATCGGTGTAGATGTTGGAAAAGAACGGGGCTTTGAGGCTTAAAAGGAGCGGTGTTCTTTTCGATATTGATTGGGAGTGATATTTTCGTGCCGTTTAAACTGGCGGCAGAAATGTTCGACATTGTGGTAGCCGCAGGCAAAACTGATCTCCTGAATGCTGTCAGTCGTACGGCTGAGAAGCACCTTTGAGTGTTCAATGCGGCTTTCAATCACTTCATTAATGCAGGAAATGTGTGCGAATGCCTTGTACTGTTTTTGCAGGGCACGCACACTTAAATTTACATATTTTGCCATATATTCTAATGTCCAGTCGTATTCCGGGTGGGCGTAGATCGTATTTCTAAGATCAATCAGACGATCGCGGTATCGCGATAAATCCGAATTAAAAAAAGCATAATCGTGAAGACGGTGGAAGATAATATGCATCAATTCTTCCAAAACCAGCTGACGGCTGTTATGATTCCAGTAATTTTCTCTGGCGACATCTATAAAATACTCTCGGTAACAGCCAAAATCCGGGCAGAAAATAGGAATTCCAAAAGGGATGTACCCTTCGGTAAAAAGCGCTTCATCGCAATTAAACCGGATCCATGTATAAAGAAGTTTTCCGGACTTTGCATGGTAATGAATGTGCTGACCCGGTTTGTATAAGATACAGTGATGCTCCGGAAATTCCTGCATTTCTCCGTTTACTTCGACGATAACCGCAGAGTCAAATAACATAATTTCGTATTCGCCCTGAGAGAAAAAAAGATCATCGACAAAACCTTCCGGCATCTCATGGTCAACCATTGCATAAATTACTTTGATCATAAACCGGCACACTTCCTTTCTTAATTGTAATCTTTTCATGATATAGCGTATTATATCAATAATTTTTGAAAAAATCAAGAAATAATAGTGTTTATAAAATATAAGTGTGCCAGATAGATCAAAAAATGAAGTACATAGATCATTGTAACAAGAGTAAAAAAGAGGTATGATGTGGATAACAAATTTGAAAGAAATAAGGAGGTTTACAATTTATGAAGAGAAAAATATGCAGTATTGTATTATCTACGGCACTTGTTGTCTCTTTAGCAGCCGGCGCAGGCGGAGAAGATGCGCAGGCGGCAAAGAAGGCAAAACTTGGAACAAAGAAAATTACATTGACACAAGGCAAGACCAAAAAGATCAAAGTAAAGAACAAAAAGAAGGGCTGCCGTTATACGTTTACTTCCAATAAAAAGAAAGTAGCAACGGTAACCAAAGCCGGAAAAGTGAAAGCGGTAGCAGCAGGAACGGCGAAGATTACAGTCAAGGAAGTTTCGAAAAAAGGTAAAAAAAGAAACGTTGGAGTCGTAAAGGTGCTGGTAAAAAATGGAAGCCAATCAACCGCAGCTCCACAACAAACCGAAACTTCAAAGGCAACGGAAGTTCCGAAAACAACGGAGGCACCAAAAACCTCGGAAGCACCAAAGGCGACTAACGCACCACAGACAACGACAACACCGGGAGGAACAAACGTGACAGAAACACCAAAAACAACGGAGACGCCAGCGCCATCTGCGAGTGCAACGGCAGCTCCACAGGAATCCAAGGAACCGACAAAAGGAACAAAGTCCGTATCGGTTTATCTGGATGAGATTTCCGAAACAAACAAAATTGCAGAAGTAAATGGTCCGGGATTAGATCCGACACCGGTTCCGACGGAAGCACCTGCTGGCGAAGCAACTCCGGTACCGACACCGGCAGTTATCGTAAATGCAAACATGGAAGATGGTGGTACAGATCCAATTGCAAAACGCGGCGGTGTTGGTTTTACGGTTGTAGACGATGGAGCAAATGGTACAACTAAGAGCGTAAAAGTGACAGGACGTACTCAGGATTGGCATGGAGCAGCCATTGATATAACTTCCTTTGCAGAGACAGATAACGATTATGAGATCGTATTTTATGCAAAACAGGAAACAGGCAAAACTTACAAAATTGATCTTTCTATGCAGTATGTTGATGCAAGCGGTGAGACAAAATATGCCGGCATCAAGTCATTTGACCTTGAGAGCGGTGAATGGACCAAATGCGAAGCTAAGATGAACATTCCTGAGCATAAAGGTGAGATTTTAGCTTACTGGCAGTCAGAATATGGAACAAATAACTATATGGATTTTCAACTTGATGAAATAACCGTCAAAGGAGTGGCAAAAGCGGTAGCAGGCGAAGATTTCCCTGATCTTTCCCTTGGTTTAGGAAAGACAACCGTTGGAAACCCTGTTATGACATCCCGTCTGACTGCAGATCCATACGCAATGGAGTACGACGGCAGAATTTATGTATACGGTACCAACGATTCTCAGCAGTATGAGAAGACACCGGATGCAGACAACAATTATTCTAAGATTAATACCATTAACGTTTATTCAACAGATGACATGGTAAACTGGACAGACCACGGTGCAATTGCTGTAGCAGGTTCCAAGGGAGCTGCAAAATGGGCTTCTAACTCCTGGGCTCCGGCAGTATGTCATAAGACAATCAATGGAAAAGAAAAATTCTTCTTGTATTTCGCTGACAATGGAAGTGGAATCGGAGTTCTGGAAGCAGACAGTCCGACAGGACCTTGGAGAGATCCAATTGGAAAACAGTTGATCAGCCGCAGCACACCGGGATGTTCCGGATCCGAGATTGGCTGGCTGTTTGACCCTGCTGTACTGGTAGATGATGATGGAACTGGATATCTGTATTTTGGTGGAATCGGAGATACGACAGACAAACCAACCGATTTTATCAAGAACCCAAAATGTGGACGAGTTGTAAAACTGGCAGACGATATGATAAGTCTGGACGGTGATCCGGTAACCATTGATGCGCCTTATATGTTTGAGGATTCCGGTATCAATAAAATTGGTGATAAATACTACTATAGTTATTGTACCAACTGGACGAACTTCTCCGGACGCGATGCCGATGTACCGACGGCAAACATTGCGGTGATGGAAAGTGACAATCCGATGACAGGATTCAAATTTGTCGGCTGTGTATTGAAAAATCCGGGAACATATTTTGGAGCAAGTGGTAATAACCATCATTGTTTTGCAGAATTCAAGGGAACCTGGTATGCGTTCTATCACACCAAAAAAGACACACTGGCGCTTGGAACAAAGGGCGATTACAGAACGACTTACGCAGATGTTTTGAATCTGGGAGATAATGGAAACTTTACAAATGCGGATGGATCCGTGGCAGATACGAAAATGACAGCCGCCGGAGTGGCAGCAGTCGGAACGGTAAATCCTTACAATACGATAGAAGCAGAGTCTTTCGCAATTGCAAACCGGGTAGGAACGATCGCAAATAGCGAAGCAAGTTCCAATGCATTGTGGAATGGCGCAAATTATTCACTTTACAATACAGAAGCAGGAAGTTATATCGGAGTTGCCAATGTAGATTTTGGTGATGACGGAGCTTCTACAGTCAGCATGAAATTAAGTGATACTTCGATGACAGAGTATAAAGAATGCATCGCTGCACTCAATAAAAAAGTAACCGGAAAGCATACGATATACTTTGTATTTGAGAAAACAAATATTTTGACAGACAGTTGGAAATTTGATAAATAAAAAATAAGAGGCAATACTCTTACCCCTAATCTTTTTTATAATTATAGTTTTTCGTTACAAAGGAGCTGTGTAAATGATACGCAGCTCCTTTTGCGTGCGCCTTGCGGCGCACGTTTCTTTACAGTATAATTTTGCGATTCTTAACGGGAAAGAATTTCATTTCCGGTTTCTGTGATAACGAGAGTGTATTCCCATTGGGCAGAAGGCTTGCCATCGTCGGTATAGATGGTCCAGCCGTCATCCTCATCGCAGAATACATCGGAAGTTCCCATATTGATCATTGGTTCGATGGTGATCGTCATACCTGGGACAAGGAGCATCCCCGTGCCCGGTTCGCCGATATGTGGAACCCACGGTTCTTCGTGAAATTCTACGCCGACACCATGTCCCCCGATCTCTACGACAACGCTGTAGCCGTTTTCTTTGGCACGTTTATTGATCACATATCCAAAATCTCCCAGTGTCGTCCAAGGCTTTGCGATACCGACCGCCTCGTCGAGACATTCTTTCGTTACCTGAACCAGTTTTTTCTTTTCTTCGCTGACTTCGCCGATTAAAAACATACGGGAAGCATCTCCATAGAAGCCGTCTACAATTGTAGTACAATCTACATTTATAATTTCGCCACTCTGCAAAATGCGTTCCGGATCCGGAATTCCATGACATACCACTTCGTCAATGGAAGTGCAGACATTTTTAGGATATCCCTGATAGCCGAGGCAGGCACAGATGCCGCCAAGTTCCGCCGTTCGTTTGGCTACAAGGTCGTCAATTTCCTGCGTGGACACGCCTTCGCCGATCATTTCCGCGACGGCGTCAAGTACCATCGAGTTGATCTCGCCGGCTTTTCGTATGCCTTCAATCTGCGCCGGCGTTTTGATGATACTGCGGGGCGGCTCTTCTGCGTGCGGATACGTCAGCATATAATGTTCAATCTTTTCGTCAAATGCCATATGACAGCTTTTATATTTTCTGCCGCTGCCACACCAGCATGCTTCATTTCTACCTAATTTCACGATTATGTCATCTTCTTTCTTTATAATGTAATGATACCATTGTCTTTTAATAATATATACAATTCTTTTAATAAGGCGACGGTGTGAGTGATCGCCTGTCTGGCAAATGTTGGATAATCCATGTGCCCGGAGTTGTCTGCTTTATCGGAGATTGCGCGGATAATTAAAAATGGAACGTGGTTCAGGTAGGCGGTTTGTGCCATTGCCGCCCCTTCCATCTCGGCGCAGTCCCCTTCAAACGTATCGATCAGATACTGCTTTTTTTCACCATCCGCAATGAACTGGTCACCGCTCACTACTTTTCCGATATGGCAGATTATGTCAGAATTTGCTTTTTCACACGCCTTTTTTGCCAGTTTGACAAGTGTTTCATCTGCGGCAAAGATGGATTCTTCCATCCGCGGAATGATGCCGACCGGATCTCCGAGTGGCGAAACATCCATGTCGTGCTGCTGGGCGCAGCGTGAAAGCACGATGTCACCAATTTCCAATGTATTGTTGAGCGAGCCGGCAACTCCTGTATTTATCACGGCATCAACCGAGAAAATGTCAATCAGGATCTGTGTGCAGACTGCCATATTTACTTTACCAATGCCGCTTACGACAACGACGGTTTTTAATCCCCACAGATTTCCTTCTACAAAAGTCATGCCTGCTTTGGTCATTTCTGTTGTATCGGTCATCTGTTCTTTCAGAATGGCGACTTCCTCCTCCATCGCGCCGATCAATCCTATGGTATTCATGCAACTACCTCCAAAAATTTTACTACTTTGTAGTATAGCATAAATTACAAAAGAATGCTACGAAATTATAAAAGCAGTTGTTTTGTCCTGCGGTTTGAGATATAATAAAAGTATCAAAAGGAACGGAGGAAATGGTTTATGAAGGAACAGCTTTTTAGTAACGAGGTGATCTTGTCGTGGCTGCAGTATTATGCCCAAAATACGGCGATTGACCTCGAACATGTTAAGATGATAGATATCACCAAAAAGAATAAAAATGTGATCCCGACCGTGGAGGCACATAAGACGACTTTGGTGTTTACGAATGCGGGCGTAGATGATATTTTTTATCGACTTTGGAATGCCGGCCTTGGTGAATGCGACGTCTGGTACAATGAAGGTTCCAAACCGGAAGGCGAGATTCTGAACAGCAAGGTAAAGGATATGATCGACCGTGGGATCAATGCTTCCGCCGGAATGCTCATTATCAATCCAAATGCCCGCAATACGGCGAAGATCGGCATGGGAAATGAAATGTTCCAGAAGGGATCGATTCACTATGTGGGAAGTGAGATCCGCGCTGTCATTCTCAATAAAATGATGGTGGATACACAGGATAACCTCTGTGTGATCAGCGGAGAAAGTATCGCCATCGAGGCGGCATTGATCGCAGCCGAGGGAACGGTGATCGCTGTGGAATACAGCCGCGCTGACCGTGAGACGATGGAGGACAATGTGGAGCATTTTGGCCTTAGCAATGTGCAGATCGTCGATCATGTAGATGAAGAGAGCATGAGGGACTGCCCTGTACCGGACACGGTATTTATGGTGGCTTCTGCCAGCATGGATCAGGAACTTGCGTATCTGACCGCAAAAAATCCACAGATCAATGTAGTTGTCTATACTTTGGATTTTCAGGTGGCAGCAGGTGCAAAGGCAATGCTGGAATCTCATGGCATTGAAGATGTTGAGGTGATTCAGATCGCGGTATCAACGTTATCAAGCCGCAACTCATTTAAGCAGCAGCCGTCACCGTGGATCATCAGCGGACGCGGCGGTAAGAAATAAGAGCAGTTACGAATAATCATTGAAAAAATGTGAAAAATAAAAAAGGAAGAAGCGATAATTCAGGAATATGGATCGTCGCTTCTTTTCTAATTATAAAAATAAGAAAAAATGCAACATTTGTTACTATAATGTTGCATTTTTTCTTTGTATCATATATATCGGCAGATTAAAAAAATACTTTAGTCCCTTTTACAAAAAAGTTTCTAAAAAAACTTTATCTTTTTCTAACTGGTCAATACCAAGGTATCTTTTTGTAATTTCATACGACGAATGATTGTATATGCTCATCAGAAGAGCCGGCGGAGTTCCGTTTTTCCAGGCAAAGTAACCAAACGTTTTCCGGAGCGAGTGACAGCTGATGTTCTGCTCAAATCCATAATAATTGGATGCTTTTTTTATGATCCGAAAGGCCTGTGAGCGGCTTAAGGGATCCGGACCGGGTTTTTGTCCATGAAAAATATAACGGTTTTTATAATAGTGAGGGAGGGTTTGGCGGTAAAATTCCAAAGCCTCTTTGGCGTGCTGATTTACGATCAGAACATTTTCTTTCCCGGTCTTTTGTTCCCACACGGTTATGTGTTCATGGTAAGAATGATCGGTTTCAGAGTATACATCACTCCAGCAGAGTCCCAAGATGTCACTGATGCGGAGTGCGGAATTTAAGCCAAATACAATAAGCGCGTAATTTCGTGGGTTTGGCTCAATATCCCGATAATAGTTTCGAAATTTCTTTAACTTTTCTTCGTCTTTGATTGGTTGTGTCTTGCTCATTATTTCCTCCATTCTAAAGTGCAGAAGGCACTTCGTCCTATTTATCTGGATGCTATATCCAGGCACAGCTTACATGCAACATTATAGTAACAATTGTTGTGACTGGCAAATTTTTCTAGTTCCAGCAAAGAAACAGAGGGAGGTGGCAAGGATGCTGCGACTCACACTCAGCACAGAAGAATATCTGATGCTTGGCGATGACATCAAGATTGTATTCCTGGGAGGAAGCAACAATCATCTTCGAATTATGGTAGATGCCCCAAAAGAGGTTGACATTGTTCGAAGTAAAGTGCTCGAAAAGGCACATCCGGAGATCCGGGAAAAACGGCCTCAATATTATGCCGAACCGGAACTTCCGGAACGCTATCGCAAGAAAAAGGGCGAAGCAAAATAATTCGATAATAATCGGTGTAAGTGCTGACCGACGGGCCCAAGGCTGGCACCGGCGCCGGATATTATAAATAAAGTAACTATTCAGGATCAATGTATGAAATTCTACCCAAACGGATTTGGGAAGAACATAAGCCGCAAGGCGTAAAACAAGGAGGTAATTATTATGATAGTACAACACAACATTACATCAATGAATGCCAACAGACAGTTGGGAATCGTAGGAAACAACCTTTCTAAAGCGACTGAGAAACTTTCCAGTGGATACAAGATCAATCGTGCCGCTGACGATGCAGCAGGACTTGCTATTTCTGAGAAAATGCGTGCACAGGTTCGTGGTTTGAACCGTGCTTCTGACAACGCACAGGATGGTATCTCTTTGATCCAGACAGCGGAAGGTGCGATGGATCAGCAGCATGCAATCTTGCAGAGAACCCGCGAACTTTTGGTTCAGGCTTCTAACTCCGGTGTGTTGGATGCAACAGCTGAGAATGATTTCCAGAAGATTCAGGATGAGATTGATACTTTAAAAGATGAATATGAGAGAATCAATACAGATACCGAGTTTAACCGTAAGAAATTGTTGGATGGTTCTTATAGTAATCAATACTTGCAGTTGGGAGCTAATAATAGTCAGGGTATTAATGTTAGCATCAATACGACTGCTTGGGATACTAATCTTTACTTAACTAAAGATACAACAGACCCAGATGATATTGATAATGGTATTCAGGGTGGAAAACAGTATAATACAAGTATTTTTACGCTCGGAAAGACTACAACAACATCAACAAAGGATGTCAACGGAGTAACATTTACTGAAAATGAAGATGGTGACTTTGTAAATGCAGATGGTGACAAATTAGATGATTTGGTAGGTAAATTAACAGCTTTTACAGATAAAGATGATGCCGCTCAACTTAGTGCTGCAAACGATGCTGCAACAAAGCTGGGAATTACTACACCATATACAGGTGACGATGACGGTGTGGCTAAAGCAGCGGCAGATGCTGGAACCATTACAGCAATTACAGCAACCACAGCAACAACAACCACAGCAACAGCTGTAGATGGTAAAGCAATCTCCGGTCTTCTTGACAACGTAGACACTATGATCAAGAGTGTTACGACAGAACGTTCCAAACTTGGTGCTGTTCAAAACCGTCTTGAGTATACTGTAAAGGTTGATGACAACACATCTGAGAACCTGCAGTCCGCTGAATCTCGTATCCGTGATACTGATATGGCAGATGAGATGACAAGATTCTCGAAAGAGAGCATCTTGCAGCAGGCAGCTACTTCCATGCTTGCTCAGGCAAATCAGGCAAACCAGGGAGTTCTTTCCTTATTGCAGTAATTTGCATAATTCCATTCAATTTGCTTAAAGCGATTTGATGTAAAGTATATGTACAAAACAAAAGAGTCATTGCTTATCAATGTTAGTTAGCAATGGCTCTTTTTGTAAAGAAATATATTATTAGCTGTGTTGTTCTTTTTGCAATTTCTCAATCAAGGCGTAAGCTTTCTTGAGTTCATCGCTCTGATCCTGGATGGTATCCTCTTTCAGTTTCAACTCATCGCTCTGGCTCTGGATGGTGTCTTCTTTCAGTTTTAGTTCATTGTCCTTTTCCTGAATGATCTCTCTTGCTTCATCCAAATCCTTCTGCATTTCATCAACCATATATTCCGCAGTATTATGATCCATCTCGGCTAATTCCTTAGAAAACATATCCATCACCCTTTCTGTGTTTTGACAGAGACGGAAGATATCTTCATACATTTCCTTAAAAATTGGAAATTTTTGGATGAGATCATAGATCTGCTCCGGATCGTCTGTGCTTAAAAAGGTAAGCCAGGCCTCCAACTCTGTCTGGATAGTTTTATTTTCCATGGTTTTATGGAAAATGTCAAGGGGAAGTTTGGCATATTTAGGGGATTGTACAAAATATTTACAACAGAAAAATTCCCCACCGGCAATGCAGATGAGGAATCTTTTATGATGTTATGGAAACAGGTTTTTCAATACACCGTCACGGAGATGCTGTGTTGATTTTTTCCGGTTCCCAGCCAAATGGTTTGTAATAGGTGATGTCCAGAGAGTTGGCGGTTACATATTTTTGCAGAGTCTTGCCGATCTCTTTGTGTAAGTTCTTCGAAGAGGAAATAAAGTCAGAAACTGCTTTTTCATCTCCATTAAATAAGGTCACCAGATCTTTTTGGTAAAAACTTCCATCTCTTGGGGAAACTGTTTTTTCTACCTGGTATTCTCCACGAACCTTTTTGAGGTACATGACTGCAGGGCCGCCTCCCATATTTGATTCGTATAATGTTTTGCCCGATAATTCAAAGGAAAACCAGTAAAAGCTGCCGAGGATTTTTACCTTGCTGCCCTTTTTATCTACGGCTGCAATTTTTATGATCGGAATTGCGACGTCACCACCAGAGGTATCAACTGTATGGCTTTTTACACTAGAACCAAAACAATAGCCTTCATATAGAGAAGGATTTTGGTAAAAACAGGAAATGACTGCCTGTTTAAGTTTAGACGCATTCTCTTCCCTGTATTGTGGCAGAACGGTCGTCTTTTTGGGGGATTCAACTGCCTGGATAGAAAGTGGCTCCTGCGTTATGGCACTGTTATTATGGTCTTTTTTATATAAAACAATGGAGTAACCGGTATAGTTTTCATCCGGAATAAGGGCAAGGCAGATATCGAAAATATTATTTTTGTCCTTTTCCCAGATAAAAGAGTTTTCGCTGTATAAAACGCCTCGTTCAAGAAACAGGGTGCGGCAGTTTTTGTATTGTTCAAATGTATGGCTGTATCTTCCTTTATTTAACTTATTCCATGCTGTTTTAAGAGAAACGTCTGCCTTTTTGGATTCCGTTGGCAGAAGGGCAGTTATTTTCCCTGAAGTACCGCATTGGGAAAGGTCGTAACGATAATAATTTCCATATACTTTCTTATCCTTCTGGTTATATATCGTCAGGTTATTTCCAATTAATAGAAATTTTGTTTCAAGGGTATTGGCATTAAAATAGTTGCTTTCAATCGCCTGCAGGTCAATTGTGCCGGTAACCTGCCGGCTTTTCCTGTCATAAATTACCAGTCCAAATGTTCCGGCAAAGATCACTCGTTTTTCAGAATATTCGATGATTTCCGGTGCATAAACAGAGTCAAGTGTCACATGAAAATCGGTCATATTGTTAATGATCTGTGAGCTTTTTTGATCTGTCTGCCAGAGTACCGACAGAGCGTTAATAAGTTTTCCGGCACTTATTTTGTTGATTGTACAAAACAGACCTGCGGCTGCGATAAGGATAATCGCGGCTTTCATAAATCTTTGTTTGAGGTGGCTTTTTTTCGGTTTGTCTATTTGAACGGCAATCTGCTGCCATAGTAATTCTTTGTCCTGACCGGATAATTCTTTTCCGTCAAACATTTTTTTAAATTCATTCTTTTTCATATGCAATCGCTTTCTCCCTTCTCCAAAATTTTCTTTAATTTCTGTCTGGCGGCTGCCAGCCGGGATTGTATCGTGCTTTCTTTCCGCCCGGTCAGTTTGCTGATCTCGCGGATGGAATACTCTTCATAATAATATAGATACAATACCTCTCTGTATTTTTCCGGCAAAGTTGTAATAACATCAAATAAGTTTTCGCCTGCGGTTTCCTGCGGAGATGATTTTTCAGCAAACTCCTTTGGTTCAAAGCGGACTCTTTTTTTGTGCCAGCTGCCTTTTAATATATCAAGACAATAATTTTTTGTTGTCCGGATAAGCCAGGCCTGCGTATGCTGTTCATTTTTGAAAGAGGGTTTCTTTTCCCATAATTTTAGAAAAATATCCTGCAGGCCGTCTTTTGCGTCGCTTTCGTTTTTTAGATACAATAGGCAGAGACGGTATACCAGATCACTGTATTTTTCATATGTACGATGAAAGCTCTCTTTTGTCCACACATACATTTTCGGTGCTTCTCCTTTCTTTTGATTTCATTTTATATACGATTTACAACCATATAATATCCAATTGTAACAAAAAATTTTTCCCATTGCAAAACACCCCATTTTCCTGTATGATAGAGATAGATTAACAGTAAGGAGGCACACATTTATGTTGCAGATTAAGAATCCGGTTTTACCGGGATTTAATGCAGATCCATCCATTATCCGTGTGGATGATACATATTACATTGCGAACTCTACGTTTGAGTGGTTTCCGGGAGTTCGTCTGCACGAGTCAAAAGATTTAGTACATTGGAATCTTCTTCCATCCGCATTGTCCACGACGACATTGCTTGATATGAAGGGAAATCCGTCATCGGGAGGTATCTGGGCACCGGATCTTTCCTATGCAGATGGAAAATTCTGGCTGATTTATACGGATGTGAAAGTAACCGAAGGACCATTCAAAGATATGATCAATTATCTCACGACGGCAGAAGATATCCGCGGACCGTGGTCGAATCCGATCCGTGTGAATGGTGTGGGATTTGATGCGTCTTTGTTCCATGATGATGACGGACGCAAATACCTCGTTCAGCAGACATGGGATCACCGTGAATACCACCATGCATTTGATGGTATTACCGTTACAGAATTTGACACAGAGACGATGAAATTAAAACCGGAGACAGCGCGTACGATCTACGCCGGAACGGATGTCAAATTGGTTGAGGGACCGCATTTGTATAAGATCAACGGATATTATTATCTGTTTGCTGCACAGGGCGGAACCGTCTGGACACATCAGGAAGTAGTAGCCCGTTCGAAGACCTTGGATGCGCTGAGTTTTGAGACAGAGCCGGGCGATCCGTTTATTACAAACTTTGATACGCCGGAACTTGAGATCCAGAAGCAGGGACATGGTGCTCTCGTAGAGACTCCCGGCGGTGAGTGGTATTATGCAAGTTTGTGTGGAAGACCGTGGAACCATGAAAATGAATCCTCGATCGACCCACGCGGCTGGTGTCCGCTTGGCCGTGAGACGGCAATTCAGAAAGTATACTGGGATGAAGAAGGCTGGCCTCGTATCGAGGGCGGACATGGTGGAAAAGTGCTTGTGGATGCGCCGAAAGATGCAATCCTGACAGAAGCACCGGCAGATCATTCGATGCATGATGAATTTGACACACCAAAACTTCATGACGAGTGGAATACCCTCCGTGTACCATTTACCGAGGAAATGGGTACGACAGGAGACGGCAAGCTGACATTGGTCGGAAAAGGATCCCTCAGCAATAAACATGAGCTTTCGTTGGTGGCAAAACGCTGGCAGGCATTTAACTTTGATGCCGAAGTGAAAGTGAAATTTGATCCGTTCAACTATCAGCAGATGGCTGGATTGACAAATTTTTACAATGATAAACACTGGTCATTCGCTTTCGTTACGTGGAATGAGAAAAATGGCCGCGTGATCGAAGTGGCAGAGTGCAACCGTGGCGGATATCGTTCATTCCTCCGCGACGATGCGATTCCGGTACCGGATGATGTTGAATTTGTATGGCTTCGCACAAAAGTAAGAAAACAGTCTTACAGCTACGAGTATTCCTTTGACGGAAAGAACTATACAGAGATTCCGGGCACACTGGATGCCGCTGTATTGTCCGATGATTACGTACTCCAGTCATACGGTGGATTCTTTACCGGAGCATTTGTCGGTATGGCATGTGTGGACTACTCCGGATACGATCAGACAGCAGAATTCCGCAGTTTTGACTATAAAGAACTGGATTAATCAATAGCAAGAGCCTTTTTTAAACCAGGCTCGATCAGATGGCTGGCGATGCCGCAGAGGATTCCGGGAAAAAGGACGAAAAGTCCGGGAACCGGGAAGACGATGAGGCAGGCGCCGGCCATTGTAAATAATAGGATGAAAGTTTCTTTGATGTGATCTGCCATCAGGCGCACGGAGAGCAGAAGAACTGCCGGAAATGAAGCGCGCAGGTGTGAGATCACGGCAAAGATATAATTGGCGAGAACCCAGAGGACGAGGCAGATTACCATCCATAAAAAGGGCGGTAAAAGATTGCCGTTTTTTCCGGTAAAGACCTGGGAAAGATCTACAGCCATCGCGGCACCGTAACAAAGAAACAGGATCGTTGGTGCAAGAGACTGGAAAAAATTGGATTTGAATGCCGAGAAATATTCCCGGCAGATGTGAGCGGAAGTTTGTGTGTGACCGCGCGAGATACAGTGATAAAGCGCCGTCAAAGAAGCCCCTGAAGTGATAAGAGGGATACTCGTAAATAAAAATAAAAAGCCAAGCACGATCAACTGACATGCAGTAGTCAGCCAGTCGTACAATCTGTTTTCAAGTAATGATTTCATAGAAACCTCCCCAAATAAATGATAAATTAAGCGGATTTCCGGTTAGGTGGACGGCTGCAGTTTGAGCAGCTCGGAATACGAACTTCCGGTATATTTTTTAAAACATTTGCCAAAATAATTCGGATCCGGGATGCCGACTTCTTTTGCCGTCATATACATAAGCATCCGCGATTCCAGACATTTTTTGGCCTTTTCCATGCGGCAGGCAGTGATATAATCTGAGATATTCCGGCCGCAGTCAGCTTTAAAACGGCGGCTCAGGTAACTCGGATTGTAGCCGAATTTCTGCGCGATCGCGGTGAGATTTAAAGCGGAATCCGGATAGTGGTTATCAATATACTGCTTGACGCGTTCCATATCCGAAGGGACATCCTGCAGGACGGGCTGTTCCGGTACGGCGGCAGGCAGGGCATCCAGTTCGCGGATTGCCTTTTGGCAGGCTTCACGGATGTCTGTGCGGACGATCGGTTTTAAAAGATAATCCGTGATCCCAAGCCCGATGCACTGTTTTGCATACTCAAATTCATCAAAGGCGGTCAGGATAATGATCTTCATCTGCCGATACCGTTTTAACGCAATTTTGGAAAATTCGATGCCATCCATAAACGGCATACGAATGTCTACAAAAATAATGTCCGGACGAAGTTTATCGATAATATTGATAGCTTCAATCCCGCTTGCTGCTTCGCCAACAACTTCCAGCCCCATTTCCTGCCAGTCGACCGATGCTTTTAAAAGATTGCGAAGCGCCTTTTCATCGTCGATGATCATAACACGATACATAAAAACTACACTCTCCTTTTATAACAAATCTACCTGTTACCTGTTTTGCAGCGGTAATTTCAAAACAATCTCACAATATTCCCCTTCTACACTGTGAATCTCAAAGACGTCATCCGTTTTATAATAGTAACGGATTCGCTCTATGGTTCCCTGAAATCCAAAACTGCGGCTGTCTTTGCCGGAAAACAAAAGTTCCCGCTGGTGGGCAGACATGCCGATTCCATTGTCGTAAACGCTAAGAAGCAAAAAATCTTCCCGGCGTTTTACGGTGACACGGATAACCCCATGTTCGCCCTTTGGACGAATTCCGTGATAAATGGAATTTTCTACCAGTGGCTGCAGGATCAGACGGGGAACGCGAATCGAGGAAACCCCATCCTCAATGTCGTATTCATCGGTAAAAATGTCTTCAAAACGTGTTCGCTGCAGTGTGAGATAACTCTTTACAATTTCTATTTCTTCTCCCAGAGACAAGTCGGTGCTTCCTTTGCTCAAAAAGCGCCGGTAAAAATTTCCGAGAGTTTCTAACATATTGTATACCTCGTCCGTTCGGTTTTCTAAAGCCATATAACGGATCATGTCTAAGGTGTTGTACAAAAAGTGTGGTTTCATTTGTTCCTGAAGGGCATCCAATTCTGCCATCCGAAGAGTTTTTTCTTTTTGCAGAAGTGCTTCGATCAATTGGTTGATCTCGATCAGCATGGCATTGTAACTGTTTTTCAAAAGTCCGATCTCGTCATTATTTACGTTCATGCTGACGCGGTGCAGCCATCCGTTCTGCACCTCCGCCATACTGTCAACCAGCCGCTGGATCGGATAAGTGACATTTCTGGCAATATAAGTATTGATCAGCCACATAAAAGCAAGGAGGATAAAAGCCCCGATGATCAATGCGGCCAACAGTTTGGATGGAAGACCGTCTAAAATCCGTACTTCCAGGCTGGAAGCAAGGAGAAAATGCGAGTCGGCAAGTTTGTCGCATGTAAATATTTTCTTGGAAAATAGTTTGTCATCCGCCGTACGTGTGTTTTGAAGCAGAGTATCTGCTGTCAGGGAAGCAAACGGTTTTTCGCTGTCGCGGCAGATCAGGCGGCCGGACGTATCGTAGAGGGCAAAATGACTCGTCTCCCCGGAAAGTCCTTCATATACCTGCTCGAAAAAGCGGCTTGGCAGGTTGATCGCAAGGATGCCGATCGGTTTCTGGGTATTGAGGTCGTTGATGACACGGACAAAAGACACCATTTCGCCGATGTTTGAACGAAAGGCATCGCGTGTTCCGGCTTTGATGACATAGTTGCCCTTTTTCGCCATCACTTCATCCAGCCATTCGGTTTCGAAAATTTTGCCGGTATTGACATAGGTAATGCCCGGACCGGTATTGATATACTGGCCGTCCATACGCAGAACCACGACATTGCAGGAAAGGTTAAACGTGTTCAGAATGTCGTGGATCTCCTGTATGGCATTTCGTGTATGTGCGGTCGAATTTTCGGTCGAACCAAGAAAGGTAAGTACGCCGCTGCGCAGCATCGTAAGCCGGCTGATACTGTTGACGGATTTCATGGTGCCTTCCAGATTGTTGGAAATCGCAATCCGGTTGTTGTTCTCTTTGTCGCGGATGGACTGCTGCATTTGATTTTCCAGAATCAGGTAAAAGATGCCGGAACAGAACAAAATGCACAGAGCCATCGTACAAAGAAATAACATCTGAATTTTTTTCCGCAGCCCCAATGACAAAAAACGTTTCTTCATATCGTGCTATATCCCCCAAAAAAGTATTGCAATAACAGAAAAGTTATATGCTTTGGTTATAGTATAACACATTTATCCTTTAATTGCACCTGCCATTAAACTTTCTTGTATTTTTTTACTCATAAAACAATAAATGATGAGTGTCGGGAACGTGGCGATGACAAGAGCAGCGCCGATCGGCCCCCATTTGGTCGTGTACGCACCGGAAAGTGCCTGGATACCGACGGACAACGTACGGTATTTGCTGTCACTGATAAAGATAACGGCAAACATAAGCTCATTCCACGCTTGTAGAAAGGTAAAAATGCCAATGGTGGAAAGTGCCGGTTTCATGAGCGGCACAACGACACGAAAAAAGATTCCGTACACGCCGCAGCCATCGATACAGGCGGCTTCCTCAAGTTCGCGCGGAATGTTTTCAATGAAACTCTGGCAGATCATGATCGCCATTGCGAGGGCAAAGGCGGTATACGGGATGATCAGTGCCTGATACGAGTTCGTCATCTTTAACTCGCGTAAGATGATGAAAATCGGCAGGATCGCCGCGTGGATCGGCACCGTTAGACCGAGCATAAAAATGCTGTTGACAAGTCTGCGGCCGCGCCATTCCATGCGGGAGAGCGCATAGGTCGCCATCAGGGAAAAGATGACAGTCAATGCGATCGTTGCAAAGGTGACGATTGCACTGTTGGCAAAGTAAAGTGCCATATTTCCCGTGTCGAGGGCCTCGGAGTAGTTGCTCCACAGCCATTCTTTGGGCAGGCCGATGATGTTGTCGCCAAAGATCTCTTTATTGGTTTTTAGGGAAAAGGTAAACATCCAATACAGCGGAAACAGGTTTACCAAAGCCCAGAGTGACAGTAAGAGGTACATTACGCTTGTTTTTACTTTTTTCATTTAGTCCACCTCCGTTCGGAAACAGCGTTTGATCAGTATCGCAAAGAAGAAGCACAGGAAAATGATAAACATCGCGATGGAGCTTCCAAGTCCGTACCGGCTTCGGTCGAAGATCATGTTGATCATCAAGGTACTCGGTACTTCACTTGCGTGAGCCGGGCCGCCGCCGGTCAATACATAGATCAGGTCAAAGGCTTTCAGAGAGCCGGTTACGGCAAAGATCACGCACATACGCAAAACCGGTTTGATCATCGGAATCGTGATATAGCGTGATAACTGGTGGTCGCTGGCGCCGTCAATCTTGGCAGCTTCGCGGATGTCCGGCGACAGGCTTTTGATGCCGGCGTACATGAGGAGCATGTGGTAGCCAACGTACTGCCAGAGCATCGGGATAAAGCAGGCGGCAAGGGCGTATTTCTGGTCGCCGAGCCACGTTTTGCACCAGGTATCCAGTCCGACGGCACGTAAAAAGGAATTGACGATACCGTATTGCGGATTGTATATTTTCATCCACAATTGTCCGATGACGGTTGTGGATAACAGTACCGGAATAAAGAATACAGCGACAAAAAAACGTTCGCCCTTGATGCCCTTTGCCAAAGTCAGAGCCAAAAGCAGGGCGAGGGGAAGCTGTAAAAATACGGAAAGTCCGGCAAAGATAAAGGCGTTTCGCACGGTAGGACCGAAGCCGAGACTTTTTTCTGTAAATAATTCGATGTAGTTTTGTATACCAACAAATGTGCCGGAAGTGATGCCGTCCCAGTCTAAGAGACTATAATATCCGGACATAAAGATGGGTAAGATGATGATAGCCAAAAACAGCAATGCCGCGGGAAAGAGAAAGACGAAGATTGCTGTTTTGTTTTTTCTTACTTTATCCATGAAATCCTCCTTAAAAATGGTTAGAGCGACGACCGGGCGGCTCCCGGACTGCAGAACTTCTGCTGTCTGGGAGCCGCCCGGATCAAACCCCATTCACAAAATCAAAGTGTGATTATTTTTGCTGTGACTATTTTTTACTTAACTGTTTATCCATACCGGCAGCAAAATCCTCCGGTTTCAGATCGCCTGCAAAGAGGGACTGAAGGAGCGTCAGATATTCTCCGGCATCGTCGGAAGACATCAAAGTATCAAACCACAGAGTATAGGAAGTTGCTTTTCCGGCAATATCAGCTACCTGCTGTGTTAAGGCAGGGACGGAAGAAGCGTCATAGTCAACGGTCCATGCCGGAATGCCGGCACCGCTTAAGTACGCATATTTGGAAACTCCTCTTGTGATCTCAAACGCAGCTGCCGCAGCAAGATCTTTGTTTTTCGTATCTGCGGACACCATCAAGGTATCGGAACCGCCGCCCATGAAGTCGGTTACACTTGCATTTTCGCTGTTGACAACAGGAATTGGTGCAACGGAGAAATTGTCAGGCTTCTCAGCATCGGTCACGATGGAACCACCCATCCAGCTTCCGGTGAAGTACATCGGAACCTGTTCTGCATAGAAAGAAGCGCTTGCTTCATCATTGGAAAGACCGGTTGCGCCGTCGATGAAAGCGCCCATGTCAACCAATTCTTTGATGCAGTTAGCGGCTTTTACAAAATCCGGGTCGTTGTAGGACTGTCCCTGCTTCGTCAGTGCTTTGGTAACTTTGTCTGCACCGGCAGATTTGAGTGCCAGTCCATCGTGCAGCATCGCGAGTACCCATGTATCTTTTACGCTGGTTCCGATCGGTTTGATGCCTGCGTCGATAAATTTCTTGCAGACCGCTTTGAATTCATCCCATGTAGCCGGTACTTCAACGCCCTGTTTTTTGAACATTTCTTTGTTGTACCACATTACGGAAACCGGTGTACAAGTTACGGAACCATACAATTTGCCATCGTAGATATCGTTGGCAAGAGCGGTTTTGCTGATTTCTTTTTCGTAATTTTTGTAATAGTCATCCAGGCACATCACTTTTCCGGAAGATACGAAAGACTCGGAAAATCCGCCTGCCCACGTAAAGAAGATATCCGGAAGTTCATTGGCAGCGACGGCCGCCTTGATCTTCGTCTTATAGGATTCATTTTCGAATGTCTCCATATTGATCTTTACACCGGGATGATTTTTCTCAAACTCCTCGATTGCCTGAAGATACGGTTTGTGGAAAGAGTCGCTTTCCGTAGCGATCGTCCACATGGTCAGGGTTGTCTCAGCCCCTGATGAGCTGCCTTCCTCTGAACTGCTGCCGCAGCCGGTCAACGCTGACACGGCCATAACGACAGATAAAGCCAGAGGAAGAATCCGTTTTTTAAGTAACATAAAAAACCCTCCTTGTTCAAATAATGATATAGCCATTATAAGGAAAATGCAATCGAATTTGAACGGATTAATTTTACTTTAAGGGGTAAAATTTTTACTTTTGTAAAAAAATCCCCTGCCGCATTGCATGTAATACAGCAGAGGAATTTTGTGGTAACCATTCGGTTACTTCTTATCAGCCCATCGATTTTGCAGCGTTGATAAATTCATAGAAAGAAGCTTTCGGATCCGTGATTCCGGTGTCAAAAAGCAATGGGGAGCAGGAGGAGCGCCAGGAGATCGTGTCGTACAATCCCCACAACGTGATGCCGGTTACCCCTTTCGGATTGACATTTTTATCGCGGTTACGGTTTTTCTCCAGAATCGTCTTCATCAACTGGCCGACGTATTTGGCCTGGTCGGCATTTGTCTCATTTTCGTCGGCATAAGAATAACTTGCAGAAGAACCTTCGGTATCGTAGTTGATCGTTACGTCAAGTTCTGTGATCTGGACTTCATAGCCGGCTGCGAGGAATTTTTCCAATGCAGCGCCGTAAAGTTCGATCGTAGGCACTTTGATATCGACGTGGCTCTGCATACCGATGCCGCGGCAGATTTTTTCCGGTTCGTCTTTGTTGATAAATTCAACGAGGTTGAGCGTCTGCTGGATGCCAAAGTAGGTATTGTAGTCATTGTAGAATAAGGTCACCTTATCCTGAACATCATAGGTCTTTAACATTCCGTAGGCGAGTTCAAAGGCTTTCTTTACATAACTTGGAGAATCGCCGCTGTTTTTGTAAATGTTTGTCCAGGTTCGCGCAAAACTCTGGCGGTGCAGGTATTCATTTACGACATCCCACGCATAAACGATACTTCCGGCAGAGCCGGTAAGTTCTTTTTCTTTGTCCATCACATGCGCCATCACATTGTGGATGTAGAAATCTTCGCGGGCATCCATCGTCTCTACGTTGGTATCTTTGTTATCTTCGTATTTGTCGGAGAAGAACCAGCCCGGTGTCTGGCTGTGCCATACCAGGGTGTGGGCGCGCATCTTCAATCCGTTTTTCGCAGCAACTTCGAGTGCGCCGTCCACTTCACGGAAATTCAGAGAAGGCACGGTGCTTTCTTTGTAATTTTCCGGAATGTAGTAACCTTTTGCTTTTGCCTCGGCGACGGTCATCGTCGTAGGACGGGAACCGAGGATATTGTCCGGTTTCATCTCGTTTTCGAGGGTAAAACTGTTGAACTGATTCTTTACAAAATTCAATGTTTTCTCGTTCTGAAGTTCCCGTTTATAGGCGGCACTTCCGTAATTCAGGCAGGTTCCCATATATGGGATCTGGCTTTCATAGGTTTTCAGGATACTTGGCAGATTTGTGACAACTTTTGGCTTAACCTTCACTTTGCAGGAAAGCTTAAATGTCTTTTTGCCCTTTTTTACTTTGCAGCTGATTTTTGCGGATCCATTTCCAACGGCTTTCACTTTGCAGGAAGTTTTTTTCTTTTTCGTGATCCTGCAGACAGTTTTGTCCGAAGAAGACCAGGTAACTTTGCCTTTTCCGGCCTTTTTTAAGCGGATTGTCGCGGATTTGTCGCGAACCAGTGTCAGTTTCTTTTTTGACAGCACAGGCTTCTTTACTTTAGCGGCATCGACGGAATTTGGCGCCAGAATCGACGCACAGAGCGTAAATGCCAGAAGCAGGGCTGTCCCTTTCTTCGTTTTGATCATAATTTAATACCTCCAATAAGTAACTTTTTCTCAATTATAGCGAAAAACTATGGAAAAAACAAGTAAAATAAGATATACTTTATAGAAAATAAAAATTCAGGAAAGAGAGAAAAAAGATGAATCAGAGAGTAAAACAATTGACGTTTTGTGCGCTTTGTATTGCGCTTGGTGTAGTAACTTCTTATATTAAATTTGCGTCTCTTCCCTTTGGGGGATCGATCACGCTGTTTAGTATGCTGTTTGTGGCGCTGCCCGGATATTTATATGGTGTTCGGACAGGTGTTATAACAGGTGTCGCTTATGGAATCCTGCAATTTTTGATTGAACCGTATGTCGCAGCACCGATCCAGATTCTTCTGGATTATCCGCTGGCATTTGGGGCGCTGGGACTGAGCGGCTTATTCCGTACAAAGAAATACGGATTCACGGCAGGGTATCTGCTGGGAGTTTTTGGAAGATATGTGTTTCACGTGATATCCGGTTATGTATTTTTTGCCGCGTATGCACCAGAGGGGATGAACCCGCTTATCTACACGCTGGGGTACAATCTCACCTATCTGGTGCCGGAAGCAGTAGCGACCGTTATCGTGATTTCGATTCCTGCGGTCCGCAAAGCACTGCGATCTGCTCTTCCATCTCCGAATCACTGATCATCGTTACACGGCCATTGTCAAACTGTTCGGTAACCCATTCGTACAATTTTGTTACGAGTGGGTCTTTTTTTGTATATTCTTTTTCACTGCGGCGTGAATACGAATGATTCAGCCAAAATACGATGCCGGCTGTGCCGGAAGTGCTTGTGATCGATACTTTTGGCGGCCGGTTTAAGATGCTTTCGGTATCAAAAATATTGTAAATTTCCGGATTTTTCATCAGTCCGTCGGCGTGGATACCGGCACGCGTGAGGTTGAAGTTCTGTCCGGCAAATGGTGTCATCGGTGGGATCGGATACTTTGTATCGTTTTCAATATATCGCGCAATCTCGGTGATGTACTCCGGGTGCATGCCATTCATCGAACCGCGCAGGGAAGCATATTCAAAGATCATTGCTTCGACCGGCACATTTCCGGTGCGTTCGCCGATGCCAAGCAGTGAGCAGTTGACGGCACTTGCGCCGTACATCCAGGCGGTTGTGGCATTGACAACGCCTTTGTAGAAGTCATTGTGGCCGTGCCATTCGATCATATCCGAAGGCACGCCGGCGTAGTGCTGTAATCCGTAAATAATGCCGGATACACTTCGAGGTAGTGCAACGCCGGGATAAGGGACACCGAGGCCAAGGGTGTCGCAGGCGCGGATCTTGATTGGAACGCCGCTTTCGCGTGATATTTCCATCAGACGGCTGGCAAATGGTACGACGAAACCATAATAATCAGCGCGTGTAATGTCTTCAAAATGGCAGCGTGGGCGAAGACCGGCTTCGATACAGTCGCTGACGATGCCAATGTATTTGTCGAGAGCTTCCTTTCGGGTAAGTCCCATTTTATGGAAAATATGATAATCCGAGCAGCTGACAAGCACGCCGGTTTCTTTTACTCCGATCGAGCGCACCAGCTCAAAATCTTTTTTCGAAGCACGGATCCAAGTCGTAATTTCCGGAAAATTGTAGCCAAGCTCCATGCATTTTTCCAGCGCGTCGCGGTCTTTTTTTGAATAGACAAAAAATTCGGTCTGGCGGATCATGCCATTGTCGCCGCCCAGCTTGTGCAGCAGTTTGTACAGATGAACCATCTGCTCTGTCGTATACGGTGTGCGCGACTGCTGGCCATCGCGGAATGTCGTGTCGGTGATAAAAATGTCGTCGGGCATATTCTGCGGCACGCGGCGGTAGTTAAACGCGATCTTTGGCGTCTCATTATAAGGAAACATTTCGTGAAATAACGCAGGTTCTTTTACATCCTGAAGTTCATATGAATACGGATCCTGCTCAAGTAAATTGGTTTTTTGGCTTAAATTGATATCTGGCATAATAACCCTCCTGTCTTGCAATCATTATAAAACAGGTGTATATTATATGTAAAATAAATTATTTTGATTATAATAATCGAAAATGTCGATAACAGAGGAGGCTCTATGGATATTGAAACCATGAAAACCTTTCTGGTTCTCGCGGATACCAGAAATTTTACGAGGACGGCGCACCAGCTTTTTATCGCGCAGTCAACCGTGACAAACCGTATTCTGGAACTGGAAAAGGAGTTAAATGTAACGTTATTTGAGAGAAATAACCGGAGTGTTGAACTGACGCCGGAGGGCGAGAGGTTTTCGCTGTATGCTGCCAGTGTCATCCGGCTGACGGATACGGCGATGGCAGAGATCAGCTCCATCCATAAATTTGAAAATACGCTGCGTATCGGCTCATCGGATTCTGTTTATGAGGCACATCTGGCGCCGATCATTCAGGCACATCAAAGGAACCACCCGGAAGATGCGCTGAAAATCTCGATCGGATTGTCAAGCCAGCTTTTGGAGCAGCTGCAAAGTGATATATTGGACGTCGTATTTTCGTATATTCCCCTGCGAAACCCCAAGTATCATTGTGAAATTTACAAAGAAGATCCGATGATCCTCGTCACGGACTGGAACAACCGTAAGTATCAAAAGGGAATCCGGCAGAAAGAACTTTTGCGGGAAAATTATCTGATGTGCAATTTTGCGCTGCAGGATGTCGGCCAGTTTATCCGGAATCTTTTCCCGAAATATCACCAGTTTTCGCTGGAGATCGATGACTGTTCGAAAATTATCCCCTTTTTGACCGGACAGGAAAACTATACATTTCTCCCAAAAGATACCGCAGCTTCTTATATAAAGGAAAAGAAACTGCGTGAGGTGGCGCTGCTTGATTTTCAGACACCGGTCATCAATAGTTACATTATAGGCAAAAAGAACAAAAAAAGCCTGTGGGAAAGCATATTTCTTGTTGCAAATGACTAAAACTTATGGTAATATTTTCTTATATAAATAAACATTTATAATGAAAAGGAGAATGATGTAATGGGTAACAAAAAAGGTACAAAAGTCCTTTGCTATGCGGTCGTGACAGCGATGACATTCACTTCGCTTATGGCACCGGCGAATGCATCTGCGGCGAAAAAAGCCAAATTAGCAAAAAAGACGCTGGCAATCATGCAGGGAAAATCCAAGCAGATTGTGATAAAAAACAAAAAGAGCAAAGCAAAATACAAATTTAAAGCTTCCAACGCAAAGATAAAGGTGACAAAAACCGGAAAAGTCACAGCGGTTAAGGCGGGAAAAGCAAAAGTAACGGTAAAGGAAACGTATAAAAAGAAGACGCGTAAAGTCGGCGTGGTTACGGTTAATGTAAAGGCGAAGAAAGCAGTCGTGCCGACGGAAGTTCCGATTCCACCGGATGTGGTAAGTACACCGACAGCAGTTCCGAGCGCAGCGCCAACACAGACACCTTCTGCGACGGCAAGCCAGGCACCGACAGTAAGCCCGGTGACAACGCCAACGGCAGAACCAACCGCAGCGCCGCCGGAAGAGCCGGACGAAGATAAGACGGTAGTATATAATAATTATTTTGAAGATGGTGATTATAAAGACATTACTGCCCGTGGAGGAAAAATTGAAGTCTCCCAGTCCGAAAATCATACGGATGGCGGTATGAACAGCCTTTTGTGTACAGGCAGAAGTGCAGACTGGCACGGAGCGTCTCTTAACATCAGCAAACTGACACAGGCAGGCGAGAAATATGATTTCTCTACCTGGGTAAAACAAAACACCGGAAGTGATCAGAAGATCGCTATGAAGCTCCAATATAAGGATAAAGAAGGAAATACGCAGTACAAATCTGTTGTTGCCGGAGTGGACGACGGTGTCGTATGTGAAAGCGGAAAATGGGTTGAACTCAAAGGCTCTTACGTGATTCCGGAGGCAGACGGAGATGTTACCTTATATTATGAAATGTCATCGGATCCGGCAGCAGATTTCCTTATTGACGATGTGATCATCGAAGGAAAAGAAGTCGAAAATACAGAATTTAAGATGACAGATGAACTTCGTGCTGCGATCAAAGCAGACAGCCTTCTTTCCACAGGAAATAACGCACGTCTGAAAAATGTAATCGCAAAAGCAAGAAATGGTGAAGATGTGACACTTGCTTATATCGGTGGTTCCATCACGGAGGGAGCGCTTGCTTCTCCAAACTCCAATTGTTATGTAGATGTTTCTGCAAAAGCATTTGCGAAAAAATATGGAAAAGATGGCGGCGCAAATGTACATTTTATCAACGCAGGAATGAGCGGTACGCCATCGGATATCGGTATTGTCCGTTACAACCGCGACGTGATTGAACGTCTTCCGGAAGGCAGTGATCATCCGGACGTTTTGTTTATCGAATTTGCTGTAAATGATTTTGGAACGACATCCAAAGGTGGAGCCTATGAAGGTTTGATTCGTCAGGCATTGAAATCCGGTTCCGCAGTGGTACTTATCTTTTCAACGTTCCAGAAGGGAGCCGGTGGAACGGTTATGGAATCCCAGTATCGTCCATACGGTGAGCATTACAATATCCCAATGATCAGTATGGGAGATGGAATTACAAAGTACTTCGATGAAGATGGATTCTATGACTGGTATTTTGGCGATAAACTTCATCCAAATAACCGCGGATACAAATTGATGTCAGATTGTATCATGAATCTGATGGATACCGTTGACAACGCGCAGGCAGATACGGATAATATTACCGACATTGATGCAATGGCGCCAAAGACAACGGCAGCATATCAGGGAATGAAGATGATCGATGCCAATACAAAGGCAGAAGATGACGATGCATTGATCTCGATTGATGCCGGAAGTTTTACTGCCAAAGATTCCGCTACCGGAAATTTCCAGTATGAGTACAAGGGACAAAAGAGCGCTTCCTGGTTTGCAGATAACTGGATGCATACAAAAGATGCCGCCAACGATGCGCTGACCGTTAAATTGAATTGCAAGACGTTGATGTTTGTTTACAAACTTAGCAGTTCCTCTTCATTTGGCCCTGCTGAGGTGTACATCGACGGCGAGAAAAAGGGAACTTTGAACGGTTACGATTCTTCCGGATGGAACAACGGAAAAGTATTTGTAGCAATGACAAATGAGGAAGTGGCAGAGCATACCATTGAAATAAAAATGGCAGACGAAAGTGCCGCAAAGAACTTTACACTTATGGCAATTGGGTTTAATTAGAATATGTCATGAGGGGGGACCCACGAAGTGGGAATATGTCATGAGGAGGGGCCCGCGAAGTGGGAATATGTCATGAGGAGGGGCCCGCGAAGCGGGAGGAGTCCTGATGACGGCTTGTAGAAGAGTTGACTAGAATATGTCATGAGGGAAGAGTCCTGATGACGGCTTGTAGATGTTGAATAATTCAGGCAGGCAGCTGCCAGGGGAAACCTTGGTGGCTGCCTGTTTTTTTGGGGAATTAAACTATGAAGGGTAGGTCTGATTTTAACTTGCACATACAATCTCCGACCGTTCGTCGCAAAAAACGACCGTTCGTCGCAAATGAGTTGTAATAATATGTAAATGAATGATATCATGAATAAAAATTCAAAACAAAGGAGATTGATTTATGAAAGTTTTAAAAAAGTGGCTGATGTTAATGATGATTTGTAGTTTGGTGATATGTAATTATGGAACTGTGGATAATGTTAAAGCAGTATCGCAAACGGAATCATCTGAAGAAGAGGAGGAGATCCTATTGGATGATAATGAACTTTCTTCTTGGGAAGAAGAGGAGGAAGTATGGGATGACGACGATGAAATTGAAGAAGATGAAGAAGATGAAGAAGATGATGAAGATAGTCAAGAAGAGGACATTTATGTAGATGATACAATAATGGTTATTTCTGAAATAAAAGAAAAGTGGGAAAACCATTACAATGCGGAAGTTACAGTTACAAATTTAACAGATACTGTTATAGATGATTGGACAGTTAAATTTAAATACAAAGATCAGATAGAACATATTTGGAATGCAGAAATTATTGAGCATGAAGAAGACTATTATACGATAAAAAATTTGGAATGGAATCAGGATATAAAGGCCAATGGAAGCGTAACATTTGGGATAACAGCAAAATATAAAGATAGTATTGGTGAAATAAGTGAAGCCTATTTGGAAAATAGTACCTGTGAAGTGGCTGAGGAAAAATATTCAGCTCAATACACTCAATATTCTACATGGCCTGGATATGTTCTTGGAGAAATAAAGATAAATAATATTTCAGATGAAAAGATTGAAGATTGGAAAATTGAAATAACAACTAATGTGGATATTGAACAAATTTGGAATGCGGAGATTGAAAGTAAATATATAAATGACAATGATGAGACAACCTATATAATAAAAAATAAGGAATATAATCAAAATATAGCACCAGGAAACAATAATGCATTTGGATTTATTGCTAAAACAACAGAGGTTAACGTAAAAGTAGAACCGGTACAATTATTTTCAATAAGTTCAACATTACAAGACGAATTAGAGGAAGATGATTGGGATAGTGTTGAAGAAGTTGAAGGACTTACGGAAGATGACTTTATGGAATACTCGGATTATCTTGAATATTTAATGTTGCAGGCAGAAGAAAATCCCGGTATGCAAAAAGCGACAGATAATATGGGTATTCAAACTTTTTCAGCGAAAGAAACAGAGGCAAAACCTCAAAAGACAGTAAATGCAAAAGTGACAAGTGTATATAAAGTAATTGGAGAAGAGAGTGGATATAGAAAGAAAGCATTTCAAAATTTTTGTATGGGAAAAATAAAAGGAAAAAATGGGGAGAAATATGCTTATGGAATTGTACACTGTGGAAAAAATGCTGCAATGCTCCGAATGAGTTTGACAACTTCTAAAAAGAATGGTAAAACAAAAAAAGAGGCAGAAATTATCGATAGAATGGTTTTAAAAGATTTTGGGCATTCTCAAAGTTTAGAATCGTTTGTTTATAAAGGAAAAGAATATTTCTTATTGACTGGAAAAACGTATAAACTTACTGCCGATGAATTAAAGAAAGCAAAACAAATTGCCAAAAAACAAAAAAAGAAATTAAGTCAGGTTATTCCATATTTTTGTACACAAATTGCATGCATAAAATATAATGCCGGAAAGAAAACTGATGTAAAGAATTGTGGAAGATTGGTTGATGTTGCTCTTTCTAATGAAAAGCGGAAAGACTTTGGCAGACTGAACCGGGTAGATATAGGTTTAAAAGATGATAGCCGGATTGTTATCTGGAAACGAAGAAAAACTGATTCGGCAGTTCAGGTATCTACATTTGCATTTGATAATAAGATTAAACAAAAGTTAGTGGAAAACAAAAAGGTATCTTTTAAAAATAAAAAGTTACTTCAGTTTAAAACGTGCTTTACAATGAAAAAAAATACATCTAGCTATATTTTGCCTCAATCTATGCAATCCATTGATCAGGGAGGAGATAATACACTATATATCTCGTCTGGAAGGGAAGGCGAAAGCTCATTATGCATCGCAGAGTGTAGTGCTAAAAAAGGTGAATTTCGTAAAAAATATATGCTGCATTTTGGAGATGATTTTCCTATTCAGAAAAAGAAAGAAATTGAAGGGATGCATAGTAAGGGAAGCCAGCTTCAGTTTGTGATTGCAGATATTAAACCTGTAAAAGGAAAAAATAGCGATGGGAAAAAAGTTAAGATTAAAAGACAATATATATGCGTTATTGACAAATA
>ERZ808252.413-NODE-413-length-42220-cov-32.752638_pt1 | contig 42220 bp, 64 predicted proteins | sample MGYA00521242_ERZ808252 | MGnify/ENA primary metagenome ERZ808252 (study PRJEB31516, sample SAMN03275581) | gut metagenome | biome: mammalia-associated habitat; material: feces | host: Papio cynocephalus | place: Kenya | collected 2012-08-07 ...
ACGCCTGCTCCAAACCTCATTTCCCTGTGCAGTCAATTCATAGTCAAATGCTGTGTTTATAAAACCTTCGTCATAAGTTGGGTACGCTCCATACTTGACACAATTCTCATAAAATTCATTCTTCCATGGCTGCTTGTCGAGCCATTCTAAAATCTGCTCTTTTGGTTCCATATTTTATTTTCTCGTAATAATGTAAGTTGTATCAACCTGTTCCTCCATTGTTGTTATCTTGAGTTTCAGCGTATATTCCTTTGCCGGAAATGCTTTTGGGCGCTCAAACACTCCAACATAATCAAACGCAATTCCAAAGCAAAATCCTGCGCAGATAGTAGCAACCCAAGTCACAACCTTGTTTTTCAAATTTTTGTCATAATCCACACCAAATGCAAGGACCATGTTACAAACTCCGAAAAACAAGAATAGTATTCCTGAAAATATCTTCATATCCTATTTTTTTAATTCATCAATGAGTGCATCGGCAAATTCAACGGCGTGTTTCACTTCGCTTTCATAAGACTTTCCGCAGTGGTTCGGATTGGAAATAAGGGCAGCCAAGATATCCTTCGCAATCTCATATCTGCGCTGCTCCCAATCAATCTGCTTGTTGTAATTACAATCAGTCGAGTGCTCCCGACAATACTTTGTGGCAGATTCATAGAAAGATTGTTCTAACTGTGTCATCATAGCTCTATATTTCTACAGATTCATCATCCCAAGTGATATGTCTTCCGATGAGTTTTTCATCGGTATCTGAAGGGAGTGCTATTCCATATTGGGTTAAATTATAGTCACCATTGTAATACCAATAGGACATTTCGTATTCTCTTATGGGTTTCTCATCGAATATCCTTAACCCCATTTCTGGGTTATCCCATAAATCTCTTGCTATCCATGCCATAATTTTACTTTTTAGATTTGCATAAGCGGGTCCAATGGGCGTAAGAACGGTTGCTTTTCAAGGTCTGAAATCCTTTTCAGATTCTTGATTTCATTTCTTATTTCCTGATTATTCATAACTATTCCTCCCATTCAAGATATTCTTCTTTTAATATTTTTATGTTTGGCTGGTTATTTTTGAATTGCTCCACTTCCGGATATGTTATAAAATCAGCTGTTCCAATTGCGCCACAAGGATATCTGTATACAATTATCCATATACCATGCTTTTCTGGAGCAAAGAAAAGATCATCATAACTATTATAATTAATATTTTCGCGTCCATTAGCTGTATATATAGAAAGTCTTTCTCCTCCATTTTTACAGCGTACTAAAGCCACAATAGGATAATTTTTATCTGCCATATCGGTACAAATAATTCTAACAAATTCTTGACCCTTGGTAATAACTTTCCTATCTGGATTCTTAAGATATTCTTCAAGTGAAAATGGTTTCATTATTTTTCCTTTTTAAATAAATAAATATAAATATCAAGCATTAAAAGAACAATGCCTGTTCCCGACATTGCAATCGTGGCCCAAACAGGCATCCATGATGAAAACACACAAATTGTTACAACAATCGAGTAAAACATACTCAACCATCCGAATAATCTACTAAAATCAAACTTTTTCATTATTTTGTTATTAAAACCCATTTTGTTGTTCGATCTTCTATTTCAATCTTACAACCAACTGGTAATTTCCATTTTTTAATAATTCGTCTAATAATCGATTTTATGGACTTATTTTTAAATGCCGCATAAGAAGCAGTGTGAATGTCGTTCTCAAACGGAATTGTCCAAAAATCATATTCTTCGTTATACCAACAAGTACTATTACCTAGATAAATATCGACGATCCAATATCCGTATTTTCTTCGAGAGTAGTCGTTATAACTTTTATATGGCATATTTCCTATGCCATTTTTTAGCACAGAAACATGCCTACAAGGCACGAACTCTGGAAGAGTGGGCACTTGTGTTATCTCGTCATAAAGATCGCCTGTAAGATTGTTTGTATAACGACTAACAAGCCATTCTCTAATAAAAGATAGGTTGCAATTGTGATAAAGATAATTGTCGAATATCACGGGAGAATTAAAAATTGGTACACAACCATCCTTAAAATCCTCTTCTTTCCAATTAAAGATATAATCAGAGATAACTACTTTTGCTCCTCTAGGAGTTATAAAAGATCTATCTTTTGCCCAATCACAGAAAGTCTTGTAATCAGCATAGCTATCTACATAGCACTTATCTATCGCTGCCATAAACTTTTATTTTAAATTGTTCTAAAATAGATTTTGGTTCAAAAATAGTACAAGAATTAAGAAGATCTTCAAGAATTTCTACACATTCATCTTTTGTGTCTTTTTCAAATTCTTTTATCTCTTCAATTGCAATATGACCAAGTTTTTCACAGTGATCAACATAACAACCATCGACATAATTAAGAACATCGAGAAGATTTTCTTTTTCATCCGAATCAGGCATAGCAAGTGCTACTTATATACCTGTAAGATATTATCGTAATTCATAATTTTAAAAATAAAAAGGGTGATGAAATCGGAATTTCACCACCCAAACAAACAATTAAAACAATATTATGAAAGTGGGTCCCACAGTTGGATTTGCACCAACGACCCCGAGATTATCAGTCTAAAAAATAATGCTGAAATAACCAAAACTGGCTATTTTATAACGTGCTCTACTACTGAGCTATGTGGGACTTTATATAAAAGAGATGTCCGGGAGGGTGAATTCTACAGAATTATCTGAGAATATCTCTCGGAATTTATTGTTCTCAGCATAACTACCATAGGAGAAAGATCGTCTCCGCCAAGGATCGATTGTACAATTGCTGGCGAGTAACCAGAAACAAGAGCGCAGTTTTTGTCATTAAGAGTAACAGGCATATTATTGCCACGCCCTTCTATATTCCAAAAAATCAATCCAGGCCTTTCATAGCCTACATTTTTAAACTTCTCCTCGATCGCTTCAAAATTCGTTTTATCTGCCTGATTCATAACAGAGTCAATCTCCATATCACTAAGTATCAATAACTTAGTAGGAAGATCTTCTTGAGAAAGATGACATTCTATTGCTCGCCTAAGAATAAGATCAAAAACTGCTTGTAGATCTGTATTAAAACCTTGTAAGTAGTTTTTAATATATTCAAATTTTGCAAATATGTCATTGCCGGTAAGAGTAACTATTTCTGGTTTTTCTGAGAAGGTCATAAAACAGTTATGAAATGGGCCTTCATTGTGTTCTGCAAGATATACTCCGAGAGCAACTGAAACATCGATTGGTTGTACCTTCTGTGCAGGGTTTCCCCATTTCATACTACCAGAAACATCACAAATTGGCATAATGCGCTCCTTGCAACCAGCCATAAAGTTTGGCATATTATTCCAAAGTGCTCGAACTGCATCTTCTTTTAAAGTACCATGTCGATAATCTGCATATATATCACTTGGAAAGAGAACCGATGCGTTAATTTTTTGCTTGCCATTGTTAACTGCTTGTAAATAAGCAGAATAACGAGCAGGATCGTGCCTCCCAAATGTTCCAGAGTAAATACGTGATGCCACACTAGGAACGGTACTATACTCAATCTTGCTCCATTTTCTAGCACACATTAATTGTTCTACAACTTGTGTTCTATTCACAATATGATGCCTAAAAACAGTTGGAGTAAATCCAAGGAATTGACACAGTTTCAAAAACCACAAACCCTTTCGAGGACAATATTTTGCACAAAGTGAATGATCTTCTTCGTTAATAAGCGTGTTAGCTATATAACGAACAAGTTCATCTGTTGGTTGAAGTTTGTAAAGATCTTTCCAATATCCATATTCTGGAACTAGTTTGTAAATCTTCGAGAAGATTTCAGGCCTATGTTCTTGTAACCAAGAAAGACAAATCTGAAAATTCTTTTTTGCACCAGCGCCACCTCGGCAATCACGGGACCAAAATAAGATTCGAATTGCTAATTGCTCATTTTCTCCAAACGCGAAAAGAAAAGAGCCTAACATATCTTGGTGATTTCCTGCAATTGCAAAGAAATCTAGACATTTGTTGAGTGTTGTACTATTTGTGATTGCACCGTTTGCTGTGTGAGCATTTTTGGTGCTGATTGCTGAAATGAAGTTATCCATAATAAAAAGAAAAAAAGACTAGGGGAGAGTGTGCAATACGGAATAAACACCCTCCCCTAGTCTGTTAAAAGGAAGTGTGAAATCATGAATTTTAGCTAAAAAATGCTGAATTATTCCAAAAATACAGGTTGTTTTTTAATGATTTTATAGCAAAATAGTAAAAATAAGAATGCTGAAACAACCTTAAAGAGTTTCGCTGTAATACAAAACTAGATGTGGGAGTAGGACTCGAACCTACGTAGATCGGCTTATGAGACCGAGCTGGAACCATCTCCAGTCTATCCCGCAATAAAATGGGTTGGCAACATTATAAATAAAATGTCACCAACCCTAAAAAACAAGTAAATTGACGAGGTACGGACTAGCTCACTTATTGAGCCTGTTGCGTTCCATCATATGCTCCCTCACGAGAGTCAACACGTTATTAGCGACAACCCTAGTTTATAACTGGTTTCATAACACATAGCCTTATCCGGAATAGCTATATGCACCTCGCTCGTAATAGTGGTCTGTACTTGTGAAAATTAATTTTAAAAATCCAATATAACGAATTGGATTTTGTACCAAAAGCGGGACTCGAACCCGCACGGGCCTTTCGGCCCAGTGAATTTTAAGTCCACCTCGGCTTCCATTACGACATTTTGGCAAAAGTTGAGATATTCTGACTCGAACAGAAATTCCAAGAACCAAAATCTTGTGTGCTGACCCATTGCACCATATCTCAATAACAGTAAGTTTATGGATTACTTACAACCACAAATATAAAAATAAATTGCGATTATTCATCGTCTTTTTTAAAAAATAATTCATAAATTGCAGCTCCTCCAAAAAATAAAACTACGAAGAAAATTATATCTATATACATTTTATTTCACAATTTTATCTACAAGACCATAAGAGACTGCCTCTTCTGCGGAAAACCAACGATCTCTATCAAAATCATTCCAGATCTGGTCAAAAGATTGTTTAGTTTTATCTGCAAGAATCTGACAGAGTTCTTTCTTCATTTTTTCAAGTTCTTTCATATCAATGAGCATATCTGATGCTTTTCCTTCAGTCCAACCAGATGGCTGATGAATAAGAACCCGTGAATGAGGAAGAATGGATCGTGTAGCACCGTTTACGAGAAGAATTGAACCCATTGAAGCTGCCATGCCAATGCATATAGAATTAACTGGAGATTTAATTAGGTTCATTGTATCGTAGATTGCTAGACCAGCAGAAACAGAACCACCAGGAGTATTGAGATAGAGCTGGATAGGTTCATGTGATTGCGAATCTAGATAAAGGAGTTGTGCAATTATTGTATTGGCAACATCATCGTCTATTGGCATGCCAAGAAAGACTATTCTGTCTTTTTGGAGCCGAGAAAACACATCTAGTGTTATTAGATGTGTATTACCTGATTCAAGTATGAATGGGGTCATAATTTTTCTGCTTTTGCGTGTTGTCCAATTATATCAAACTCTGGAAAGATTATTGCCATACTATCTTTATCACCTACTATATAAAAGATATAGCGTAGATTGCGTACACCTTCTATTACATAAGTAATGGTTATAAAACCATTCTCTTGCTTGATTTGTGCATCAATCAGTTTGAAGCAGACTTTCATATTCGGACGATCTACATAGACCATCTCTTTGTCTGTATCTACTGTGATTTTGATATAACCGGAAATTATTTTTGTATTCGCTTGATTTGTAAGATCATTAGAATAAAAAACCTGTGCCTGAGAAACAAGTCCCAAGCACAGGAAAACAATTATGAATATTAGGCGTCTCATTTTGTTTCATTCTTAACGAGCCTGTGATCAGGTAAGAGATTGGTCTTACATGGAAGAACCTGCCAATCCTCTACCTTGTTGCCATTTTTATCCTGCTTATACTGAAAACGCTTGATGAAAAACTTAGTCATGATTTATTGTATTTATGAGTGTTTTGATTGCTTTAGAGAATTTAGCCAGGTCTCTTAGTTCTGGAAGCAGTTCAATCAGTTCATCAATTGGGGTAGTCTGCTTTACTACAGCAATTGGTTTTGGTTCACATATTTGATTGCGTGACTCCTCTATAAGAGAGATGATCATTTTCTCGTTTGGTTGTGCTATACCATTACGAAAACGAATTTTACCGTTTGTTGTTTTGATTAGCATTTTACGAGATACTCCCTCATTACGGAGCCTTTGAGCATTAGTAGGAGATACTATACCATTTAAGGCTTTGTAGAGTGAGGTAGAGTAATTTGGGTCCTCTTTTGATTTGAGCCATATAGTATGGAACTGATGAACGATTTGACTAAGTTTAGCCTTGTCAGTGAGTTTTGTTCTGGGACACCCGATACGAGTGGAGCCCAGATTTGTTTCTTGCATTACTGTTTGATTGTGATTGGGCGGATAGCATATTCTACGTGTTTCGTGATTCCATCTACTACTGTAGCGGTTTCTTGGATACGATTTTCGTAATATGCCTCCATGGTTTCTTGTACAACTTCTTCACGCTGGATTTTGAGTTCTTTTTGATAAAAGTTATGGATTTTTTGTTTCTCTTGCTCACTCTTTACTTGGTTACTTTTATAAAGCCCGAGACCAGTAATTATGAGAATAAGAGAAAAGATTGTGAGAACAAGCACAATGATATCATGGACAGAGTACTTGTTCCAAGTGAAGAGAATGAACAGCGTAAGTGCACAGAGCAGGATTACGGCTGTAATTAAGGACCACATTTTAGAGTGCGATTAAAATTGATTTTTGATGATTTTTTAGGGCCTTTTGAATAGAAGTAGAGTAGGATAGGCCCTCTACATGCATCCTACGTTCATATTTTGCTTATTACAGGGTAAAAATAACTACCCCAAAAAAATATAAAAAATAAAACTAAATTATATATAGAAGAGAAAAATCGTTAACTTATTTTATAACAATTAATTAGCGATTTTTTAAGGTTGTTGTGAGCTAACTTTTGGTTGCTGTGAGCTAACTTTCGGTTGTTTTGAGCTAACTTTGTTTATTTTTTTATAAACTTTGTTTGGAAAAGTCATAAACTTTGTTTAAATTTGTATAAACAAAAGATTGATAAAAATAAACAAAGTTTAAAAATGTCTAAAAAGTACACAACCTATTCTAGCGAAAAAACTTTTTATGATGAAAGTGGCCGAGCTAGAGTACAAACAACAGAAAAGAAAATTAATTTCAAAGTAGATGATGAAGATAAGTTTTATATGATATTTCTCAACTGTGTTAGTTGGATGTATGGTATTAAAAGCATAACCACACTAAAAATATTATATAAACTTTTAGAATATGCAGAATGAGAAACTGGAAAAGTGTCTCTTTCTCCAGGAAGAAGAATTGATATTATGACCGAGCTCGATATAAAAAAGAGTTCACTAACTCAGGCAATCAATCAACTAACTGAAGTAAATGCAATTATTCCACAAACCATTGTAGATCAATCTACTGGAGAAATCAAGACTCTAAAAGGAGAATACATAATTAATCCAGAAATGTTTTGGAAAGGAGATCTCAAGAAACGAAAAGACCTTATTGTGACTTTTCAATCCTCTTATGAAGATCCGAATTTATCTCCAGAACCACCAGAGTATCTAAAGCCCCGTTTATAAGACGGGGTTTTATTTTTTCACAACAGGGTAAAAATAACTACCCGAATATATGTTGGGTGCAATGTACTTGCAGTACACCCAAGCTTTTTCTAGACTGGAGAACCACTTGCGGTCTACACAAGTTTCTCCACGGTATATGAGAAAAGTCATCGCCATTAAGTATAGTTATGTAAGTATAGTATAAGTATAGTTCTTGGTACAAAATCAGCCACAGGTAGTTCATTTTTAGCCACAGCCTGGTCATTTATAGCCACAGGTAGTTCAAAAATAGCCACAGCTATTATAAAATAGTTGTATAAAAAGTTGCAAAATTAAACTTTTATTACTATATTTGTATTATTAAAAATAAAAAACTATGGATGAAATTATTTTAAACCAAAACCAATTTGTTATTCTCCCCAAAAAAGAAGACGGAGAATTACTACAAAAGTACGAGATATTGGTATATGTTGCAATACGCCGATTTATGAATAAAAAGACAATGCAAGCATATCCATCCCTAGATAGAATTGTTAAAGATACTGGAATTTCAAAGGCTACTGTTATTAAAACAATTAAAGAAATTGTTAATAAAGGATATATGACAACTGAATCCAAGAAAGGAATTGGTGTTACATATACTTTTAATAACGAAAAGTCTTTTGAACCTTTTAGTTATGAATTTTTAGATAATCCAAATCTTACAAAGGCGGAGAAATTGCAAATACTCTGTACTCAACAATATATGTTTAAAGATGATGGTGTTGGAAAAATATCATATACAGATGAAGAACTGTCAAAAAAGACAGGCCTTAATCGACATGCTATAGCAAAAACAAATAATTCTCTTGTAGAAAAAGGTTTTGCAACACAAGTTTCCTTAAAAACAAAAGACCCACAAACTGGTCTTATGAATAAAGAAACTATATATCATCTTAACGAGCTTGGGCAAGCAATTGTTTTTAAACTGAACGATCACGAAACTCGTATTGAAAATAACGAACAAAAAATCTCATCTCTTGAGAAAGATAATGAAATTCTTCGTAGGGAGATTGATGAACTCAAACGACAAATGGCCCAACGAACCGTTTATAACTTTTAATATAAAATCCCACTAATCATCACGACTAGTGGGGATTTTGTCGTATTATGCCTCTGCACACACGAGTTTCTTCGTATATGCAACAAGCTTTCGTCCTTTTGCCTGAGACTTAAAAAAGTTGCACTCAGGAAAATCTTCTCGAACTTTTTCTGAAAAGACTTTCAAATGCCTTTTTATATCTTCAGGCTGAGTTACATATACTGGCATTTCTATTTCAGCCAGTTTAACGTCTTTGTATTCGAATCTATACTTTTTCATGATATTTATTTTCTAGCATTGTACCTATTATACTCCATATAATCATAGCGACCCCTATTACAGAGGCCGCTATTCTTATATCCATATCACCGGGAATTACTCCGACTATGCAGAGTAATATCCCTATAATTAAAAATCCTAGTATACTACTCCACTCTAAAAATGTCTTTTATTGCGGAGATGTAGACTGGAATCTTTCCGCAATATTGGACCACCACACGATGGTACACAATCTCGGTGTCATAGCACGCCTGTTTGAAGAGCTTGATTGCGCGCTCAAGATCTTCTGAGTCGATTTCATTGTGGATGTAGCACCTTGCTACAACCTCCTCTTTAATAACAAGATTAAACTCTTTCATAATATAATTGTTTTAATTGTTTCTTTTTAGCAGATTTAGTTTCGTTTCCTACTTATCTCCCAAGCCACGTAAAGGCACTGCTTATTTTGGGAGTTCTCTCAATAGTCTAGACGCAGCTAGTTAGGCCACCTATAGAGAGTTTGTTGCATTCACGTGTAACTAACACGATCTAGTTTGTGATAATAGGGGAATTATCACACGTATTTCCCTAGTGGGCGCGACTCCACAATACGTTTCGTATAGATGCAACTCTATACTTCGGACGCACATTCTGTCCGATTACAGGTGTGTTTCAAGGTTTTTTACTCATAAATCTACCTATTACAAACACTCTTTTTGGTTCGCTGGAAACACACAAATAGCTTAGCGTCAAGAGGTTGTAATAAGTAGGTGCGCACACTAAAAAAATAAATAAATAAGTGGCCGCCTGCAGTTTCTTATATAGGTGTGCGCTATATAAGTCTTTCACGGGGCCTTGTTAAAAATAAAAACAAACAAACTACTTGTTGCATGGTAGTTTGTTTGTGATGCACATAACGAAGCGCTGTCGAAGAGCTGTAGTTCACCGCTCTTACCCTCCTAGAGGATCTGTTGTCAGACCCTTATGTGCTAGGCACATTCGGCAGTAACTAGTCCCTGCCTTGCCTAGGATGCAACAATCCTAAACTATTGTACCCATAACACCGATCAAAGTGTTATGGATAAATCTGTCTTTCCAGATCGTCAACAAACACCATCATATGAACAATAGAACACAGAGTAGATTTCACTCTACTCTGCATTGACGAACCCAGTAATTGAATACCAGTCATTTCCTTGTGCATGTACACAAAATACTACACGGAAATAACCAAATTCTCCTTTAGGCCATTCATTATAATTACTTATATGAAATGTTCCCAAAGGAGAGTTTAGTATTCAATCATTGAGAGTTCCAGGAATTGTGAGTATGTTAAACATACTTAACAATTCCCATAGGCCGCTGCTGATACTTACCGTCAACACGCTGCCCATTTTCGAAGACTGCCAAATCAACAGTCTTCATTTCGGTGCACTTAATGCTCTTGCCACGAAGGGCATTATATACCTCTGCGAAAGACGGCAGATATGACAGTTCCTTACGAACCGCATCAAGCGGCTCATTATGTCCATCCCTACGGGTAAGCGTAGAAATAGACAGCCATGATGGCTTACCGTTACGTTCAACCGCAACGTAATAAGCCAATGGGGAATCCTCAGACTCCCTGATTTTCTGAGAAACCACAAGTGGGTTCTCATCCGGGAACTTAATAATATCCCCGAGGTGGAGTGCGAATGCTCCGCCTGAAACGCCGATTGTTTTAAGGTTGTCGGCAGCAACCTCTGATACTGGCCTGCTCTGCTGACCTGGCAAAAGCGGCATCTGTGAAAGTGTAAACATAAAAATAAATTTAAGTTAATAAATGTGTACTACTTATACTACGAAAGTAATGAGTCTTAGTTGAAGGGAGGAAAATTATAAAAGGGAGGGAAAGTCCCTTTTATATGAGTCTTTAGTGTTTTTTTTTTAAAGAAAAACCTACCCCGAGTATGGGGTAGGTTAATGCTAATCGCAGGAGTTGTCGTCGACTCAGACAACTTAGAAATTAAACACCGCAAACTTGCTGTTTTTATAAACATAATTGCGGTTTGTGAAGTCGCTCTTGGCAAAGTCGAAAGACTTGCCATCAACAAGCTCAACAACCGTGAGCGTCTTTCCCTTGAGGAGTTCATAACGCTCATAGTCGGAGCCGTTGTAGAGCGGCTTCATTTGTGGATATGCTTCGAAGAACTTCTCAGTATCCACAACTGGGAAGTTCCTGAACGCGCTCATAGGAATGAGCGTGTTCTTGCCGTTGATCTCAGCGGCAATATACGGAATGTTCCGGTCTTCCGTCTTACCGTCGGCAGTTTTTACCTGTCTGGTTTTGGAGTATATCTGATCTCCGAGAACGATCCTGTCGCCCTTGAAGAAGTATACTCCTTGTCTTGATCCTGATTTCGACAGGATCTGAGCCGCCTGAGCGGCTTCAACCTTGTTGAAGCCCTCAGGAATATAATCTGGCGTAAACATAATAATGATGTTGTAATGAAAAATTTAGTCTTAGTTATCTTTTATTTTTCATCTTCCAAAATTCCAGAAATAATCTTAGTTTCAAAACCGTTTTCCCACAGTGAGCCCCCGGGGGTCTTCTGTGTATAGTGTCCATTTCTCCTCAACATATATACAATTTTAAAAAAAAATTATTATCTTTGCACTATGGGAAAAATAAAACACAACGACTACTATGGCTATGTTAATAAACTTCAAACATACGCCATTCAGCATCCAGAATGATTCTGGAGTGATGATTCTAAAGCACAAGAAGCTCGCCAGTGGTTATATAACAATAGCGCTAGTGCTATAATAGATACGATCTACGATGAGACCCCAGATAATCTCAAGCCAAAAGATCGTAAAAAATGGACAAAAGATCGACAAGAAAAAGTCGGAACTAAAGAAATGAAAGATAAAATACATGAAGGTCAAAAGGAGTTTCTAAGTAATGCGTTTGACACAACAATGCGATCTATGAATATACTTGGTACTCCACTTGATTTTTATGCAAACCAAAAAAGTAATGGAGATTATCAAACTTTTGGAGAACTAGTTCGCAAAGGAAATGATTGAGGTGTAGCCGGAAATATAGGTGCCGAATTTTTAAATCCAGGAAATGCAGTAGACCTAGCCTTAGGTTTATACGGAGTAGGCCAAGGAATTAAACAGGGGGTTAAATTGGCAAAAGAATATGCTCCAGCCGTAAAGCAAGCTGTAAAAGACTTTAATTGAAAACTTGGCCCACAAACTTGAAAACAAGGCGACGAAGCTGTTAAGATGTTTAAAAAATATGGAACTCAATCACCAGTAGAAGCATCCCCTTTAATGGAAAGAATAAAAAAATACGTTCCAGAAGCAAGGGAAAGATATGGACTTGTTGGAAGAGACGACATAACGGATGACGAGATAGCGGGAGCTTTATATAAGAAAGCAATGTCTCTTTCTAAGCCTGGAAATGCTGCTGTAAATGAATTTGGGGAACCACTGTTGTTATTTAGGGGAGATACGCGGCGATATCCAAGTTTTAGACCCGTACTCACTCCAGAAGAATTAGCAAAAGAACGCGGCTCGATGGATAATGCTTTTGGAAACTTATTTCTAGGGGATTTAGGAAAGGGGGAAGAGGGCGTAGAGCGATATATAAATTATGTTTTAGAGCAACCGGGTGGGTATCGAGAACTGAGACCTTCCGCAACTGGGGATAAGGTTACTTTTAACGGCATAAGAATGAATGTAGATTTTGATGAGCGTGCAGTTATATTACCTGAGAGTGCTATTGGATATGATATAAAACCAATGCAAAAAAGAAGCGGCGTCCAAACTAGAATTAGAAAAGTATCTCCAAGTGTAGTTGAATCGGGTGTCAACGACATTAACGCTTTTGTTATAAACACTGGTAATGTTAGAGATGCAACTATGGAAATTTCTCCAGAAATGGGAGGCCACTTTATAACGATTGACGGAAAGCCCAAATTTAAAAATGCAGATGGGGTTGATAGGTCTGCTGCTGCAAAGAGAATTAAAGAAATATTAAACGACGCGCAGCAAAAAGGCGAGGGTCTTCTTTTATCGAAAAAAGATTCTCCTTTAAGGCAGCAGGAGCACACATCTTATGATTATTATGCTCTACCTAATTTTAATATAAATGGAGCAAAATCAATTTTGCCATATGATTTAAATAGACCAACATTTCCTTTTATAGATAGAGGACTTTTATATAGAAAACATGGAGGAATTATAAAAAGGAAATAAGAAAAATCGCAGTACTACTTTTGTAGCGCTGCGATTTTTTGCTTTAAGTCTAGTTCATTAAGTCTATTAAGTATATTAATTATATTAAGTATTGTTAGAGTCCAGTTTAGAACAAAAGTAGTCCAATCTAGAAAAGAAGTAGTCCAGTTTGAAAAAATAGTAGTCCAATTTGGAAGCGGAGTAGTCCAGTTTAGAAAAATATATTTTTATATAAAAAACACTTGTTTGTATGTAAAAATATTTTTAACTTTGTAAAAATAGATATTTTAATATAAAAATTTATCAAAAAATGCAACATGTAGAAATTCCAAACGAGTTAATTAATTTAAAGAGACAAGGAAAATTAGAACAAGGAGATCAAGTTATTTTTGCCGCAATTAAAAAATATATGAATTGGGATACTAGAGAATGCTATCCGAGTATTACTACAATTTCAAAATCGCTTAAATGCAGTAGAACAAAAGTTCTCGCAGCAATAGATAGATTGTGTGAAAATGGACTTATACAAAAGAAAAATAATGGAAAAGGTTCAAGCAACTCTTACTTGTTTGTTAGAACCGAGTTTGATAACTTTTTTGAGATGTTTACAGAAAGCTTTTTAAAAATAGATATGCCGCTTAACGTGAAAGAATATTATATGGGAATTCAACAATTTTTATATGGAAAAGACTCCGGAGTTGGACGTTGCACTCTTAGTAATTCAACATTATCTGAAAAGTTAGGGATTAGTAAACTTTCCGTTAAAAAATACAACACATACCTTATAGAGCACGGGTTTCTTGAAGAAGAAACCATGAATAAGACAGACGAAGCCGGATTTCCGATGATACAAAAGAATTTTGATCTTAATAGCTTGCAACAAGCAGAGTTATGGGCACGTGCCGTTACGCAGCAGGTTATACAAAACACATCGGATATAGAAGATATGAAAAAAGAACTTGCTGAACTCCGTGAATGAAAACAGAGAAAGGAGCGCGAAGAAGCTCTTGAAAGAAATAGAGTGGAAACACATACATATAACTTGTAAAATCCAAATATTTTTATTATATTCGCGCCGTTATGAAAATTAGAAAATACCAAAACTCGGGAGACTTGCCTTACATGCCTGCTGATAATACGGCAGTTGCATGAAATCCTCAAAGGAAAGAAACTATTGTTGCTAGACAATACACCCCAACACAAGAATTAGATATTACCGATAATCCGATGGGATATGCTCCGGTAGTAGGAGATATCTTACAAGGAGGACAAGCAATTATAGATTTTTCAAATGGAGACTGAAAAAAAGGTGCATTGAATCTTGCGTTACTTGCAGTTCCTAATGTAATTGAGAGGCCAGTAAAAGCTGGTATTAAGGCATTAAAACAAATTCCTCGGAACAAAATAAAAAGAGCGGCTCGAAAAGGGGCGAGAGATGCTGATCGGTTTTTAACCAGTGACCCAACAAGAGCTTCTATTCAAAGAAATATAGATCTTTTTCTAAAGAAAAAAGAAAAATATAAAAATATAGACTGGTCTCCAATTTCCCAAGACGAAATTGAAACTGCCTCGTTTTATTCTCCAAGAATAAAAGTAAAAAATCTTGGTACAAAACGAGGCGAATCAAAAGTTGCAGTAGATGACAATGGGAGATTTTTAATTTCAATGAAAGAATCTATTCCAAACGGCGGAAATGAAATTATTGTGAATTTAGATCATACTGCGTCTAGTGCTAGGTCGACAGGATTTCATGAAAGATTACACGTGCTTGGCTACGGAGATGCCTCTAGTAATCCAGTTAACTCGGAGTTGGGGCTTTCTTTATTTAAACCAGAAACAGATATGCACTCTCAAGCTGCTGTGGATTATATGAGATATTTAAAAGAGCCTCACGAAACAGCTGCGTGACTCGCACAAACCGGATACGAACTAGGATTAAGATCTGGCACACCATATCCCGGAGTAGACGGGGTTAAAAAATTCATAGAAAAAAATAAAAATCAAACCAGACTTAATTACCTGCTTAATTTCTTAAAATTAGACTCAGAGGAAAATTATAAGAAATTATGAAAAGGCCTGACTGGAACATTGTATACTGGCATAGTGGTATCAACTCTAAATTCTGAAAATTATGCTCCCAATGGATTGTACTAAAAAATTAATTTTTTGAAAAATTCACAAGAAGCCTGTTCCAGATTTTTATAAAAAAACCCTTCAATATTTTGAAGGGATTCGCCCAGCAGTATTTTATGAAGAAGAGGATAAAGCAGAAATAATTTCAAAGAAAATAAATGAACCAATTGGAATTGTTAAAGAGTCGATCGAATATCTAGTAAGCAATAGCATAATTGAGTTTTACTAATATGCCAATACCAAAATTTTGAATAGACTGAAAACGCAAAAGAGATCGGGAAAATCTTGAACAAGCGTTATATGAAAAGATAGACAAAGATAGAGAACTAGAAGAAAGGCAACATTCTCTTCCAAAAGAAAAGCCACTAAAACAAGAGCATCCTGCAATGGATGTTGCTCTTATGTGGACGCAGCCCGGAGGCTGGCTTGCAAAAGTTATGGCTCCTGGTGCTTATAAAGCACTTATAGAAACGGCTATATCCGGAAATACAGAGGACTTATTGTATAGTGCAACACCGGTTGGGAAAACAAAGTTTACAACAAAGGCTCTCGAAAATGAAATGAAGGCCGCCGCAAATAAAGGTGTGCGCGATGCCAATGCTTTTGTTAAAGACCCAGCAGTACAGGCATCTATACAAAGAAATACAGATTGATTCGCGAGACAACAAGCGCTTGGGCAAACGCAGATACAATGACCTGCAACTCAGGCTAGCGAGTATATTACTCGCGCAAATACGTCTCCAAAAATAGAGCTTGTTGATCTGGGAGTTGTTTCAAATGGGAGAGGGGCTTATGCAAGAGTTCTACAAGACGGTACAGAGAAGTTTATTTTTACCCCACAAACAATACGTGCTGGATATTCAAATAAGATTGATATAAATAAGAACTTACCAATAGAAAAAGTGGAGTCAACTGCTTTTCATGAACGACTTCACACCCTTGGATATGGAGATCTTGGATCAAATCCCGTGAATGTAGATATTGCGAATAAAATCTGAAAATCATACAGCGAAGTACCTGCCCAACTGCACGAGGAGCTAAAATATCTAAAAAACCCAACTGAGACCGCAGCGTGGCTCTCCCAATCTGGCAAAGAATTAGGATTAAAACCCGGCTCTAAATATATAGGTAAAGATGGGCTAGAAAAACTCATAACAAAAAACGAAAGACTTAGCAAACTAAAAAAATATTTCAATCTTCAAACAGAAGATGATTATAAAAGACTGTGGTCCGGTCTAACGGGAACTCTTTTTGGAACAACTGTAATTGTTAATAACTATGGTGGAGCTGGGGGTGAATAATTTTAAAACTTGAACTGTTAACCACGATAAGGCCATACCAGATTGGGCGTATCCTGTTTGAAGTTATTTTGTCGGAGTATCTCCTGCAGTTGTTTTTGATGGAGAAGACATTGTTGAAACTATTTCAAAATTTAGAAACTTAGATTACTCAGATGTAAAAAAAACTCTGGATTTTTTAGTTAAAAATAAATATATAGAGTTACCATGAAACAATATTTCACAGTACAAGAACTCTGCTACTCCGATACAGCAGTAGCAAAGCACATAGATAATACTCCTACAAAGCAAGTAGAAGAGAACCTTAAAAGACTTATAGATTTTCTGAATTCTCTTAGAGAGAAATGGGGATCCGGAATTAGAATTAACTCTGGATATAGATGCCCTGCTCTTAACAAGGCTGTAGGCGGCGTTCCGACTTCGGCACACACAACAGGAAATGCAGTTGATCTCTGACCAATAAATGGTCAGTTTGATGCTTTTTGTAAGTTTGTCCTTTCTTATCTGGACGCTAGTAAAAGCTGGGATCAGTGCATTATTGAGCAATCTGGAAAGAGCAAGTGATTGCATTTTGGATTGTTCAATAATGATGGAAAACAGAGAAAAATGAAATTCGAAATAAAGAAGTAATGATACAATACCAAGCAACAGTAAATAAAGACTTTTCAAGTTCAACACAGGAACCAGAGGAGCCAATAATAGGATATCAACCAAGATTCCGACCAAAAACACAAGAAACAACACAATCTGCAGAAACCCCGGAAGACACTCAGGTAGAAACGCCTATAGAAACACAGGAAAACACACCCCAAGTAGAAACGGTTTCCCAAGAGAAACCCCAGGGGGCTGAAATAGACTTTTCCAATACTACTAATCTAGGCATGCGGCACGCTGCTAGTAAATATCTTCAGCAGAAATTAGGTCTTACAAAGGAACAGGCAGCAGGTTTAGTAGGGGTTTGGCAGGCAGAATCTGGGTTTAATATAAATGCAGAAAACAAAGAGGAGAAGGCAGGAAAGAACAGTTCTGTAAAATCAAATCAATACGGAATTGGAATTGGGCAATGAACAGGATCCAGGCATGATGATTTTGCTCGTTACGTAGCAGAGCATGGTGGAGTTGCCGATCTGAAAACGCAGCTAGATTTTGCAATAGACGAGATACAAAACAAATACAGTGATTATCTAAACAACCTTAGAAAAGCCCAAACAGCAAAAGATGCGACAGCATATACTTATGCGCAATACACAGGGGCAAACGAGAGAAATATATCTAGCCTAGATGACTTATATGCCCGTGTTTCAAAAATAGAAGCAAAATATGCGAAAAAACACAAGGAGATGTACGGAAAATCGGGATCTGGAAATCTAGATAGAAGGGTACGTGCTGCTGAGGAGAGTATTTTTGCTAAGAAAGGAACAAAGTTGCCGAAATTTCAATGGGGGAAATTGTTGCCGGCAGATACTCGTGGAGAACACATAGATGCCAATGAAATAGGAATGAGGCAGGCTTTTATGGAAAACAATTTTTCTTCTACTGGCAAAAGTCCAAAAGGAGCAAAGGGGCTTTTTCAAATTATGCCGGCTGCACTAGCGGATTACTTACAGGCAAATCCAAAAATAAAAATAGACCTAGATAACCCAGAAGACAATCAAAAAGTACGAGACTGGAGAATTGGTCGCGATATAGCTTCTGATGTTTTTACAAAAGGAAATCCATCTGACAGAGTTTTGTGGGCTAAAACATTAGCCGCATATAATTATGGAAGAAGAAATACAATAAATGCTCTTAATAAAGCAAAACGGGCAGGAAAAGATATATATCAAAGTCTGGACTGACTTGAACACCTCCCGAAGGAAACGAGAGATTACGTTAATTTTATTTTGGAGAGAAAAGATATAAATAAACATAAAAATAACGAGAACTATAATAAAGCAAAAGAGGGAGTAGTCCTTTCTTTTGAGGACCCGTTGCCTAAAAAGACACTGGCAGCAGATCCTACTTTTTTATATATACAAAATGAACTTAATAAACAAATAAACCCAGACCATTAGGCCTGGGTTTTCTGTTTTTAATAATTATTTCTACATAAAATTCCTCCCCTTTTAAAGGAGAACATGGTTTGCGCGGTTGGTGAGTACGCTGGATTCCCACCGGCACCTTCTAAATAATTCACAAATTCAACAGATGGATTCCGCCAAGATTTTGGTGCAAACCGCCCAACATGCAATCGGCTACTTCCTACAAGTCCTGGAGTATCGGCGATTCTAGGTTGACCTTCTGCGCCTGTTGGAACAGAATAAATTTCTGATGGGTTTACGCCTCTACCAGTAACTGCATCTCGATACATAGATCTCGGGGTAGTAAACCCAGATGTGTCTCCTTCATGTAAATTTGCAGCGAGGTCTCCGCCGATTTTACTACCAAGGGCGCTTCCCGCAACACCAAACGCAGTGGCTAGTGGTGCTGCTGCGAAGGACAATGGTAAAGCTAATCCTCCTGCGACAGTAGCAACTGTCCTTCCTCCCTTGTTAATTGCGTCTCGAATGCCAGTGTTATATGCAAACTGTTTTTGTTTAGTTGTCATAAGTCTACGATCCGGCTTCTTTCCTCTAGAAACGGCGTCTTCATAAAATTCGTTAAAAATGTCTTGGCCTTGAGGTGTAGATCCCAAAAATTCCCGCCACTGTGTTGCCGATGGATCTTCGGATCAAAACCAATCCTCGCCCCCCTGGCCATAATATCTTTCTTTAAGTGCCTGTATATCTCTATACATATCGTTTTGTGTAGCCCACTTCTTTCGAGGTGCAGGTGACTTCTGACCAGTATTGACTCCTCTCACAAAACCAGAATGTGCCCCAGAAGGCCCAGAGGCATCATCTCTATATGGCGAGTTAGTTGCATTTAAAACTCGGTGAAAACTGTTTGTTGATTCCCCCCACATTCCATCTGCATTTGTTCCCACAGCTTTCTGGTATTCCAGAATCGCCTTATATGTTTCTGGTCCAAAAATTCCATCTAAATCTCCATTATAGAAAGACTCTCCTATATTGGATTGTTTCACGCCCCCATTACCATTGGAATTTCTTACAGCAAGAAACTGCTGAATCTTTCTTATTGTATCTTTATCTGCGTGCTTTTGATAATAAGCTTTTGCTTGTTGATAAGTTGCCATAAAAATTATATTTTAAAAATATTTTTAATTCAATCAAATCTCTTTCTTTTATAATCTAGTTCATTTTCGTGCTCGTATGCTTCCTGTTCAAAAGAAATCATTCTGTAAGCATCATGCTTTTTAATTGCGCAAGGGATAAGTTTCCAAAGCCACTCAAGCAAGTAAAGGAGATAGAAACAAATTCCCCCAATTAAAAGCCTAAGCCATTCTGGAAAACAATCTGGAGTAAAATCCATTATCTGTGCATAATGGGCCCCCTCGTGTCTAAGCATTCTTTTGTAAGTCTCTGTGCCATCGTACTTTCTGTACTCTTCTCTAATAAAAATCCATTTTAGGATCGTGATAGCATAAAATCCAGGCACCGGCAAAATTTTGTTATAAATAACTTTCATTAATGTTTTCACTTTCTTGCATTTCTAGCGAATGTGATCATCTTTCTAACGGATGCATCGCCATCTTTTCAGAGTTCAGCCTCTGTTTTTCCAGTTCTCTTTTTTAGGTTTGTTAATTTCCCCTCATTTTCTGGTTTTATATGAATGCCAGATTTTGCTTTTATAAGACCACCGTCTCTAAAAGCAGGAATTGGGTTGTATGCCCCAACTAAGTTAAGTAGTCTAAATATGTCCATAATATTTTATTTTTAATAATCTGCAAATATATAAAAAATCTGGAGAATACAAAACAAAAGTTGCAGAAATCAATTATTTTTTATATATTTGCGGCAGAATGGAACAATAAGTTAATAAACTAAAACTAATAACAAATATATGAATGGATTGGGTATCTATAATATCAATGATAATAGGGGCATTAACTGGTGGAAGTTTTATGTTTCTTTTAAACCCTAAGGCAGCTAAGAGAAAACCAGAAATAGATAACAAGGCGATCGAGGCTACCACTAAACAAACAGAGATGCAATCTTATGCAGATGCTTTTCGTGCAATGCAAGAAACAATTAAGAGTCAAGAGAGTCGAAATCGTGAACTTTTTGAAATGAATGCAAAGGCTCATGAAGAAATAAACGGATTAAAATCAGACCTAATGCAATGTTCTAACGCGTTGTGTATCAATTCATTATGTCCTTTAAGGGAACCTGAGAAAGGTTTCGGAGACGAAGTTTTTGCCAGATGTAAAGAAAACAATGAAAGTTTGTTTAATAACAAAGAATTTTCTGAAATTGCCCGTGAAAAGGGTTATGATGTTAGAAAGATTGGAACGTTGTCAATAACAAAAAGTGATGAAAATAAAGAAATATCAGAATCTGGCGAATAAGATACAGCCAGCAGATGATTATAGTAGAAAGGAAAACAACAAACAAAAAACGCAATTAGATAATTGTGATATTTTTTTGGATACATATATTCGTGAGTTGAGTTTTTGGAAGAAACAAAAATGAGCCAAGATGAATTAATAAAAGAGCTCAATGAAAATTATAAATGATATGATAATGTTTCTCCAAATCCGTACAACGATATAATAAAAGGAGTTTAAAAGATAATTAATGTTTAATGAAAATGAATTATGCCAGCAGGACACAATGAAAAAGAAAGGTTTTTTAAAGATATAAAAATAGATAAAGAAAACGACGTTTGTTTTTTTAATGACGAACAGCATAAGTACTACAATAAAGAAACAATGAAAACGTACGTTTCTTGCACAACCATTGTAAATTCGTATGGACAGCCATTCGATGAAAATTTTTGATCGTCTTATAAAGCGTTGGAGGCACTGCTTCCAATGGAAGTTTGGTTGCCAATTAAAACAACTCTTCTTACTACAAAACGGTTCGACCTGCGTTTACTTAGTAAATTAGACGTTAACTTAGCTGATTTTGAGCAAAAGAAATCCGAGATACTCGCTGAATATGAAAGAAAACGAAACGACGCATGTACAAAAGGAACTCTTGCACACGAGAAAAAGGAGTTATCTTTTTATAATAAAAATCAGTTTGATTTTGGAAAGTACGGTTATAAAGACTTAAAAGGAGAATTTGAGTGTAGAGAAAATTACTACAAACTTGATCTCCAGAATGGAGTTTATCCAGAATTTCTTATACAATGGCAATCTGATGACGGGGAGTTGATGCTTGCAGGAATATCTGATCTAGTTGTTGTACATGGGACAGACTTATATATTATTGATTGAAAAACATCTAAAACAATTGATAAAAAAAGCTATTTTAACAAAAAAACAGGGAAAAGTGTTAAAATGCAATTTCCGTTAAACAACCTAGATGATTGCAATTTTAACCATTATCAATTGCAAACGAGCCTGTATGCATGAATGATACAGCAGCAAAGGCCCGACTTAGTTGTAAAAGGTCTTATGATTGTACAGTTGAAGGACGACGGCACAGAGGTTGAATATCCGTGCCAATATCTTAAAGAGGACGTTGAGCATATGATTGCTCACTACAAGAAACAAAAGAAAATCCAAGCGGAATTAGACCGCGATAAACCTTTTATAATATAATGAGTACACTTTCTGAAAAACGGTTGGCAATATGTGAAAAATGTGGGTTGTACAAAATGAGCCAGTTTGGCCCAGTTTGCAATTCTAGTAAATATATAAATAAAGAAGGTAAGACCTCCTTTTTGCCAAAGGAAGGATATATAAAAGGTTGCGGATGTTTTTTGGAGAAAAAAACACCTCACGTAGATAGTCATTGTGTAGCAGGATTTTGATAATGAATATTTTTATAGAAATAAAACATATAATAGTCGGTTGATGGAACTGGCTTTTTAAAAGAAATACAGCACTAGCCAAGAAAAGGCTAGATATATGCGCTAGCTGTGATCAGCGCATAAGACTGACAAAAAACGAAGCAATCTGCAATCTCTGCGGATGCCTTTTGTCAGCTAAGACTAGAGTGAAAGATGAAAAATGTTTAATGAACAAGTGAAATGAATAACGTAGCAAAAACAATTTTAGAAAAGAATATAAAAGATATTAACACAGATGAAGTTGAGATAACGCCATGCAATATGAATGTGATCCTGAAATTTTATGATGAAAATCCATATCGTGAACTAGAAAAGACTGAGAGTGGATTGATTTTAGGATTGGAAGGGAACAAGCGATATAAATCGAATGAGACCGGAGAAATGGAGGACTCTGAAGAATATATGGCTGTTGCCAAGGTTGTTGCAGTAGGACCAGCATGCAAATATGTTAATGTAGGAGATGATGTTATTGCTGTTAAAATGATTGCACAACCAATTCCTTTTAGGAACAAGGGATATCGAGCAATCAATGAAACAAATATAATATGTAGAATAGTTAAAAAGTAATATGATCACTGAAAATGACAAGATCTATTTCGTGCCCGGAGATATAGTAGTGGTACGACACGAAGAGCTGGATAATAGACCAGCAATGTACGTTGTAGAAAAAGTTACAAAAACTTTTATAAATAAAGAATCATCCGAACGTGAGTCTATTTTTACTGGCCTGCGTTGTAGGTGGTTTTCAAAAGATGGGGAACTGCAAGAGGCAGTTTTCTCTACAAAGGATTTAGTACACATTTAATATGGATGAAAAAACACTACAAGCAGCTGCACAGACGTTTTGTTTAGTTCCAGAAATATATGCACGGGCGTTCAAACAAGCTGGTGCAGATTTCCCGGATGAGTTAGTTGCCCAGATCAAGAAACAGCCACAACAAGCAATGCAGATGCTCCAGGAAGATAAAGAGCTTTTGCAGGGAGTTGTAACAATCTACTCACAATATCACGATCAGATCGATCAAGCTGCTGCTCAAGCTGCACAACAGGCAGGTCTTTTTAAGAAGGGTGGGAAGTTGGAACAACTTTTAGTTAAAGCACAGGATGGAACAAAAACAAAAGTTCCAGAATGAATTTCGAGAAACAAGTATGTTTCGCAAGAATACGGATCGGACGGGGCCGTTCAAGTAGAGGCTGCTCCAACACGTAAATCATTAACTGTGAATCAAAAGAAAGATCCGAATAGTGATTTTAATGTCGCAATGGGCGACTACCTGGATAACCATCTATATGTTAACGCCGATAAAAATGGAGTAACGTCCGTTTATAATGGATATGGCCCATTCAATGATCTGCATGGTGCAGACTCTGCGGCTGTAGTTAACTATGTTGGAGCACTTTTAGAGAAGGCGGGAATCAAACCTGGTTTCCCAATGAAAAACGCAGCAGATAAGAAGTAATGAATTTTTTTGTGTTTGATAACGCAGAAAATAAGTTAACAATAGAAGAGTATAGTGTCCTACTTGTAAAAGAATTTAAGGACTTGTGAGATATAGCTAGAAATAAGTGTAAGGAAGATAAGAGTGGAAAGATGAGACTCCGTGCATATAAGGAGTTTACATATATTTATTTAGTTCTGGATTTCAAATCTCCGTACTTTCAATATCTAGAGAAAGACAAGCACGAAGCTGCATTGGATGATTCTGGATTATGCGAAGATGATCTGAAAGATGAACTTTTTCTGGCAGCATATCATAAGTACCAAGAAATACAAGAGTCAGACCCAATTCTATCGTTAATTAAAACTGCATATAAGACACTGCATAAGATGCAGGTGTTTTTGGATAATATAGATTTTAATAACGACATAGATGCAGATGGGCGTCCGTTATACAAACCAAAAGACGTTATAGCAGATATTAAGTCCATCTCCGAAATACGAAAGCAACTCCAAGAACTAGAAGCTACACACAAGAGAGATCTTGCTGAGAGTGGCGAAAAAGTTCGGGGAGATGTCAAATTAGGACTTTTGGATTAGTATGGCTAGAAAAACACCAAATATAGAACTACCGCCAGAGAAAGAGCGGATTGTTGATCAAAAGAAAAGACTCCCCGATTTTAGCATGAAATCTGAGGCTGCATTAATTGAGCAACTTTTTAAAGAGCAAAATGAGCAACAGGCACAGAGTGACGCAGAAATCGAAGAAATGATGAATGCAAAAACAAATATTCACAAAGCTCGTCCTGGGGAAGAGTGAGATGTTCCAATTGACGAAGAAATACAATATTTCGATCCAGAACTTTCTTATGAATTAACTGGCTACAGACCGATTACAATGCAGAAAGGTCTCGATTTTGACCCGACTCCTTTTAGAGAAACGGCTGCTATATATGATCGTGACGGGGCTTTTACCGAGTTTCCAGAAGGATCAAAAAAATGAAGGGAATTTTGGATGGAACAAATCGATCGATGTAAGAACGGTTACACTGTTGGACGATATAGGATTACTGGAGATCATTATTTCTTTTTGAACTTTTATAGAATGGAAACTGTTGTTGAAAATGCAGTTTCTGGAGCAGGTCGAAAAGAGGCATTTCCATCTTTCCTGGCAAAGCAATATGAGTTTTTTCATTACGTAGATATGTGCGAAAAACTACATAAAGATGTTTGTATATTAAAAGCCCGTGGCATAAATAATATGTGCTCCTATATAGTAATATATAGGTAATAAACTTCGCAAAATCGGTAGAAACTAAAATGAAATGTGATTGAATCACGATTATTATGAATAAAGAAGAACAAATTAAGTTTATAGAGGATAATTATCCTATGGAAAAGCATATACGAAGTAAGAGATATATGCGCCATACATTTTTTCAAAGATCGAAACAGAGATGCAAGCATATCTTCTTGGATTATATGCGTCCGATGGAAATATAAATGAAAAACGAAAAACGTTTAGGATACATCTTAGCTACGACGATGCATATATTGTTAACTATTTTAAGGATATCATTTGTCCAACTGCAAGAACGTTTGTTATTGAACGCGGAAAACAAAAAATTGGCAGACATGGAGAAATTTATGAGTGTGCAACAACGTACGGTGTAGATATAAACAGTACAACACTCTGCCAAGATTTAGTTGCTCTTGGGCTCGGTTACAGAAAAACATGAGCAGAAAATCATATACCAAACATACCAAAAGATCTGATTCCACATTTTATACGTGGATATTTCGACGGAGATGGTTGTGTTAGCGGTTATTATATAAAACCAGACCTGAAATATAAAAAGAACGAGAGGTTTCGTGCAAATTTTTCAATTGTCTCTAAAACAAAAAGCATGCTAGAAGATATTAAAAACGAGCTTGAGAAAAACAATGTAAAATGCAATATTTGTCATACCAATCGTGACAATATGTTTACGCTTAGTGCTGCAACTTCACAATTGCCAAAAATTTTTAATTATCTATATAAAAACGCAAACTTCTTTATGAAAAGAAAGTATGATAAATTTAATCATTATGTTAATACCGAGGTAACTCAGTTAATCGCTGAGTACCGTAACGCGCAGAAGGTGAACGTTAAAGAGAGTAATAATCCTTCCACGAGTGCGGAGCATCCTAAAAAGGATGAAAATGTGCGCTGAACTTCAGAGAAATCTGAAGAGCTATCGGATAAAAAGCCGGTAGGATAACAAATTGAGGGCTATCGGAAATTTTGGCAAATCTAGCAGTTAGGCCATATACAGTACTACCAAACTACAACGTTATCATAACTTGTGCAGCTGAAGCAAAATTGCAACCATTACGAGAAAAGTGCTGAAGACAGCTTGATTGGCTGAATATGAATACTACTGGTGGGTTGCGGCATGCTAGACTTGTTATAAACAATAATGACACAAAAAGGGCATCCAAAAAGACAAAGGACAATGTCGAATATGGGTGAATGTCCCAGATAAACAGCATTGTGGCAGATACGTCAGACAAGGTGAGAGGATCTAGAACTGACCGTTTGATCTACGATGAGGGTGGATCTAACCCCGCCTTAACAGACTCCTGAATTAAAGGTGATGCTCTTGTTTCATTGGGTGGACAAAAGTTTGGAACTAGGTTTGTTGCAGGAACTGGCGGTGACGACATAAAACTTGAGGGCCTACGAACAATGTTCCTTAACCCAAACGGATATAACATACTACCTTATAAAAACTACGACTCTGATGATGGGCGACCAGATCTGACTGCATTTTTTATACCTGCACATAAATTCGGTCTTGTGTCGAAATATCTTGATAATCGAGGAGTTACAAACTGACCAAAATTAAAGGCATTTTATGAAAAGCAGCGAGAAAATCTTTCTGACAAAGACTATCTTAACGAGTGCGCAGAACACTGTTTTATACCACGTGAAGCGTTGTCCAAGCATGGTGACAACGTTTTTGATGCTGCTGCAATTACCGAAAGAATTGTGCAACTTAAAATACACGGGGCAGGGATAAAACCGAAGAAAATGCAATTGCTCTGAGATACTGCTGGAGGAGCAGTTTCAATGAGCAAAGTTAAAGCGGTTGAAAGTCGTAGTTCACACTTGCTTGTTGTAGAACCACCACTTATTGATCCAGAAACAAACAAACCTTATAAAAACTTATATGTTGCTGGAATAGATGCAATTGATATGGGTAGATCTGACTCTGCACAAGATAGTGATGTTTCTGATTTCTGTGTTGTTATAAAGAAGCGTGTTTTTGGACTTAATGAACCGAAATATGTAGCAATGTACAAATATCGACCACAAGATATACGTGAAGCATACGATCTTACAATGAAGTTGCTTACTTGATATGATTGCAAAGCGATGTTGGAGTACACCAAAATCTCGATACAGACTTATTTTCGGGAAAAACACAAAGAACATCTTTTTATGGCTCGTCCAGATTTTGCAATTACCAAGAAGACCACAAGATCGCCAAATACAAAGAAACTTATTGGAGTGCCTGGTACTGAAGCAGTTATACGGCATGAATTGGAACTTATTGCTGCTTTTATAAATGACTACTGGCATACAATTGATTTTGATGAAATGTTGGACCAGATGTTGAATTATACTTATGAAAATAAAAGAAAATTCGATATTATCGCAAGCCTGGGCATGTGCGAGCTTGGTGATGAAGATATGTCTGGTCTCACTGTTGGAAAGGTCGATACTGTTAAAAAGCAGTGGAAAGATATTGGTTGATATACTGATGAATATGGACGGAAGAAACACGGAGTAATACCTGAAAATTATGGATATAGAACAATACCAGCAGCAAATAGTTGAACTAGTCCAAGAGGTGACTGAAGCCCAATATATAGGCAAGATTGAAGTTAGGTTCGACGAGCCGGATATGTGAAGTCTGTTTCTTTATCTGGATCGCGAGTTAGTACCACTTATACTTTCCTATCAGGGTGATTTTGAACAGTTCAAAAAATATATAATTAAAGAGTTAAAAACCAGGCAATTAACAAGGGTTGGTTTTTATAAAATAGATCTCGTTTATAACGGGTGTAAAAATGAATGCAATGAATAAAGAAAAGGAAATTGAAAAAATTAACAAGTGTATTAACGAGTTAGTTTATGATAAAGTTCAGTTGAGAAAAGCTTACAATTACTATCATTGCACGAGAGACGAAGAACAGTTTAGACACATCGAAGACAACTATGGAATTGGAACTCCAACATCGGTTGGGTTTACTCCATTGATTAAAAAGCACGTAGATGTGTTGGTTGGTGAATATCTTGAGCTTGATCCGGATCTACAGATTACTTGCAAGGATGACAAGACAATCTCGAATATTATGCGAGACAAGCAATTAAAGATACACGAGGCTGCTTACAAGCATTTTGAACAACAGTTAAATAACGTTATCTTACAAGTTTTTGGAGACGGAAAAGAACCAGTTGTTGACGCTCTTTTCGAGCAAGAAATGGAACGAATAAAGAAAGACGCTGAAAGAAGTTACGTCTCTGAATATGAAATAGCGGCACAAAATATTTTAAATTACATTAAAAACTCTCGTGATATTGACTTAAAAAACAAAATGCGGGATATATTAACAGACTTGTTAATTGGGGGAATGTGTTATTATAGAACACGCCCAAAAGGAGACACAATTAGTCTGGAAATATTGAATCCGCCAGACACTTTTGTAGAGCGAAATTTTAATGAATTTTACCTTAACAAATCTCCTCGTGCAGTTGTTAGACGATGAATGACCGCAGAAAGAATCCTAGACGAGTTTGGTGATGATCTCTCAAAAGAAGCAAAAGAAAAACTAGAGACACACCAAGATCAAGGAGTTAGAAATGATAACTTCGTTTATGTGAAAACAGATATGGCTCCGTTTAGTGCAATGACATCAACTCCTGGAATCCTCGGAGGAATGGAAGCACATCCAATTAGGGAAAATAGAGGAGCGTCTGCGATTGCAAAAGAGAATACATATGAAGTTTATGAATGCGAGTGAATCGAATATGATAAAGAAAAAGAACGACTTACTCGACATGAAGGAGTTAAAATAGGTGCAGAAATATATATAGTTCGTGGTGAATCGAAAAACATTACGAGGAGCATTTCAAATCCAAATGACTGCTCGCTTAGTATAAATGGGCTTTTCTTTTCAGATAAGAATGGAGACCCATTCTCTATCTTATTGAGTACCATGGACTTGCAGGATCGTTACGATCTTACAATCTACTATAGGGATAGCCTTATAGCATCGTCTGGAACAGTTGGAGATTTTCTTGATGCAGCGCACTTACCTGAATTTCTTGGTGAAGAAATGCCGGAGCGAGTACAGAAATGGCTTGCATATAAAAAGCAGGGTGTTGCGTGAATTGACTCTTCAATGGAAGGTTCACAGATGATTAACACTGCTTTTAACGGTTATGATGACACGATAAAAGCACAAACAATCCAAGCCTTTCAGATGGTACTTGAAAGTATTGAACAACAAGCCAGTTCAATTACAGGAGTATTTGCTGAAAAGTTAGGAGGAATCCAGCAGAGAGATGCAGTGAGCAATGTGAAGGTTGGAATTAGGCAATCTACACTACTTACCAAGCAGTATTTTTCTGCAATGGATTTGATATACAAGGAAGTTAATTATGATCTGCTTAATTTAGCAAAAATCGTATTTAAAAAAGGAATTGCCGGTACGCTTATTAACGGCACCAGATTGAACCAGATTTTCACAGCTTTACCTGAGTACTACACAATGACAGATTTTGATATCCACATCCAGGATAGTACAGAAGCTTTCCAGACTCGTGAGACGTTAAAAGCATATTGTGCAGAACTTATAAAAGCAGGCTTAGCAAACGCAGAACTTATTGTTGATATGAGTGCAGCAAAAAATCTTACAGAACTGAAAATGGTTGTGAAAGACGCACTTGAAAAACAAAAGGCAGAAACTGGACAATTACAGCAATTACAACAGCAAGCTACCCAAGCCGAGCAAACTGTTAAAGAGTATGAGAAGCAAATTAAACAGATGCAGGAACAGATGCAGCAAATGGAAAAACAACTTGAGAAATCAAATAACGAAAAACTTGCTCTTGAACGTGATCGTCTTGAGTTGGATAAAAAGATTGCTGCCGACAAACACAGTTATGATATGCGAGTTGCCGAAATAAAAGAGCATCAGGCGCAGGCCGAAATTGCACAATTATATGATGGCAACCCATATAACGACAAAATAAAAGAAGTATAGTTATGAACAACGATATGTACCCAGAGCTCTCTTTTGAGCTTGAGACAGACACTGATTGCAACTTAATTGCATATGATAAAACTGACTATGACTCTCTTGATATAAAAGTGTTTGAACACCACGGCTTTTGTGAGTTTATCACAGAGATTGATGTGAACGGTGATGAATCTGAACCTATTTTTGTAAATATTAGACTTTTTATGGACGAGGGGGATCCTGCATTAAAGCAGTCCCTCCCGTATAAAGTTGACCATGACGGCTGTTATGTATATAGGCGATTGGTATTGCCAAATGAGGAGGATGACTCTGGAGCTTATATAGCAGCAGATAGAGACGGTGTTTATAGAGTTTGGGAGAAAGAAACTCCAGAATCTGAACCAACTGAAATTACTGATTATATGGCATTATATGATAATGCGCATGATAGATTTCAGGAAATTTTTATTGGTGAGAAACTTGGTCTTGTCACTTGCAAGTTACAGAAATGCCTTTTCGCTGCGCAGAAAGCATCGGTTGATGATATTTTGAAAAAAGGTTGCGATTTTACTTGTTCCACTGGTGTTGACAACTATAAAAGAGATTTTCTTCTGTCTGCAATGTTAGTTATTGACTATTACACGCAGAGTGGGGAAATAAAGAAAGCAGTGCAATTGTTAAATCGATTACACGCTTGCGGAGGGATCTGTGGCGATAACGACAAGACTTCCTCTGATTGTGGATGTGGAGGAAAATAATGAATGAAATATATAAAGAGTTTGAGGAACTCTTTTCTGAAGAGCTAAATGATCTTTTAATTGGATACCCGTTCAACAAAAAGCGAATGAATCGAATTATGAATTTTGTTACGTTTATCTATTATATAAATAACGCAGCAGATCCAAAAACAGCAGCAATACTTGTAGAATTACTAAAATAATGTTGACAGGAATAAACATAGCAAATGATGTTACCAGGAAATACTATAAAGGCAAATCTTTTAGATGAGCCGGATATTGAAAAGCTGGAGAACATTATTTTAATGACGAATATATAGTTGATTTTGTTTCAATTGAAGGTGCGATGTGCATCTGCGAAGTTTCACATCTTTCTAGTGAGGGCAACAAGCCAGTTCTTAAATATGACAATAAAGGAAATGTCATAGGTATAGAAAATACGAAATTGTGGCAAATTTCATTAGCTCCAAAAATTTTACCAATCGATGATAAAGTCAGCGATACGTCAACTAATCCAATACAAAATAAAGTTATAAAAGGTTATGTTGACGATACAGCTAACTCATTACGTGCTGAAATATCAGGAGTTGATGTCCAACTTACAGATCTTAAAGACGCTATTGGGAATCTTACAATAAACACTGATAGAATAGTTGATAATGCTGTTACTGAGACCAAACTTAGTAAAGAATTGCAGGCAAAAATAACTCCCGATACTGGATTATCTGAGGCATCTGAAAAAACAGTACAAAATAAGGTTATCGCAAAAGCAATAAACGCTCTTTCTGCAAGAATAACTCCGCTAGAAACTACTATAGAAGACATAGCAAATCTTGAGACACGCATTGGTACAGTTGAACAACAATTAATGTGAGAAAACTGTTAGGGGAAAGTATAACCCGTAAAAGATATATACAAAATTAATTTTATTTTATGACAAACGTAAAATTTATTAAAATCACAAAGAAAGAAAATCCTACCTATCCTAGTACTTACGAAGCCGGTGCGATTTATTTCGATGAGAACAAAAAACAGATAATGTTGGGAGCTGGTACAGCGACACCAACAGTTTATGGAGGAAAGGTTGCTGATGCTACACTTGTAGATAAAAAGCTTACAATTAAGTTTAGTGATGGCACAGCAGATGTCGTAGTAGATCTTTCAGATGTTGCATCTGCAACAGCCACGGCCACAGAACTTGCAAAGAAGCTTGAGACAATTTCTGGCGATGAAGCAGACGGATTGCATGCGATCAGTGCCAGCAAAACAGATTCGACAGCAAAGATTACATTAGATATTGCATCTGGAGAGGACGCAGGAAATGTGGCACTCACAAAGACTACTACAGGTCTTTCCGCAAGTGTTGATATTCCAACTGTTACCGTTACTGATGTTGAAGGAGGTACTGACACAGCAGCAAAAATTGTAGATAAGAAGGTACATGTGGATGTCGCTCTTGGAAAAGCAATTACAATTGCTGGCGGTCCACTTGCAAATAATGTACAAGAAACTGGTGATTCTTGGCCTTGGACCGACGACTCGGGAAATAAAATTATTCCAGAAGGAAAGTCCCTTGCAGAAATTCTTGAAGGTCTTTTCTTAAAGAAGCAGAATGGTACACTTTCTGCAAGTTATACTTGGAGCCCATCTATTGCGGCACCTGCTGCGTCTCTTGGCAGTTCAGCAACAGTCGAGGTTGGAAAGAGCCTCACTGCTACTTTCGCTGCTGGTACTGCCGTTTCGGGTAATTCATCAAAGGTTGCTATTTCTGGTACCTATGGTGTTTTCGTGGACAATAAATTTCAATCTGGGGCTTATACTGAAACAAAGGCTGGCACAACTACTGGAACTGCTGCTGCTACTGCTACAATAAAACTTGGTTCCGCCGAGGCTGTAGCTGCAACAAGTGGTACAGCATATGCTGCTGCAGAGGGCGACAATGTTCTTTCTGTTAGTAATGCTGGAGTTACTGCTGTTCCTACTGCGTTTACAGCTAAAACAGTTTATGCGGCAACTAATACGAAAGAAAAAGTAGAGGAAACAAGCAAAGCAGTAGAGACTACACATTTCTCAAATAAAGCACTTACTAGCACAAAGAGTGCTACAGTTAAAGCGTATTATCCGATATATACAAACGGAGCCTCTTCGAGTACTTCAGATACATCAACCCCGACAGTTACTGCTACTGCCGACACTACGAAGCTTCCTCTTGTTGCAAATAACACAACTTTTGGAGTGGCGTTCGCTGCACAAGTAGCTGGTGGAACAGGTTACAGGATTCTGCTACACTCAAGCAAATCAATTAAATCAGCAAAGGCGCTTAACGGACTCACTGCAAAGTATGATATTGATGTGCTCTCAAAGTTTGCAAAAAATACAACTGCAATAACAAAAGCTACAGGAGATACGACTGCAACTTATTATGCTTGGGAATATAAGGGCACAGAAGGTGCGAATAGAGTTAATTTCACAATTGGTTAATTATAGGAGGATAAAATATGAGTAAAAAATTTACAGGAAATATTAAATTAGCGTCCGCAATTAACCAGACTGGTGCGCAGCCGCTTGATGATAGGGTAGTAGTTGCTTCGGTAGCAGATCTGTACGATTCTTTTGGTGCAGCAATATATGAGGGCATGATGGTTGTTGTTAACGACGAACATGCTATATATGTACTTACAGATACAACGAAGGTAGCACAAGCTGCTGGATGGAAAAAGATTGGTGATGTTTCTGGGGATATCTTAGACCTTCAGGAGCAGATTACTGCAGTAAAAAGTACTGCTGATACGGCTGCTTCTGATCTTAAATCTTTCAAAGAGCGCTCCGAGGGATTCGCTACTACAGCACAAGGAACACTCGCTACAAATGCAGTTCGTAAAGTTGCATCGGGAACTGCTAATGGTACAATTTCAGTAACTACTGGAACAGGAGCAGCAACAGATGTTGCCGTAAAGGGTCTTGCAGGCGCAGCTTACAAGGGTGTTTCTACAGAGGTTAAAGCTAGTGATGTAAATCTCGTAACAGGAGGTGCAGTTAAGGTTGCAATTGATACTGCGGTTGCTTCTGCATATAAAGTAAAGGGCTGTGTCGCAAATTTTGCAGACCTTCCAGCTGCTGCTAACAACTCTGTTGGAGATGTCTATAATGTTCAAAACGCGTTTACACTTGAATCAAGACCTTATCCAGCAGGAACAAACGTTGTTTGGGCGCCAGCCGAAACGGCTGAGGACGCGCCGGCAGCACATAAAGTTGCACACTGGGACGCTCTTGGTGGTACGGTTGATCTTTCTGGATATGTGCAGAAAACTGAAATAGGCACGGCTGCAGCAAAGAGCGTAGATGATTTTGCAACAGCAGCGCAAGGCACACTTGCTGACACAGCAATACAAGGAGCTTCTGGTGATAATTATATTACAGCAAGCGCTGAAGGCGATCAAAATAAGACTGTAAAAGTTTCTGCTAAAGTTGCCAAGATGGCTGATATTGCAGATGATACTGTTGCTCTTGCAGATGCTAAGGATGTTAAAACTTATGTTGATAGTGTAATTTCGACTGTTCTTTTTTGGACAGAACTTTAAAATAATTAACTCTGCGCTCCTTGATTGGAACGTAGAGTTCCAATTTCTTAAAATATTAAAATATGGAAACAGTACAATTTTTAAAAGGTCCCTACACGGAAACAAAAGTTAAAAAACTTACCGCAGGGCAATTATTTTTTGACACAGATGGAATAGAGGGAGTTTGGCTTGGTACAGACAAAGGCGGCGTACAGATAGCTAAGGGTGGAATTGAAATAATAGATCTTACATAATGTTTACGATGAGTTTAGTGGGGTCTTCCGTTAAGTTGGAGACTGGAAAACAAATTGATACAAAAACTAGGCAAAAACCTTTGGATAATAATAAAAATAGTTGTATATTTGTATCGTTTCCCAATGACAAATGTATTAGGGTTAATGTGCTTGGAATTAGTAATCAAGTTAACAAAATTCTTACCGGTAGTGTTTATATCGGTATGTACAATCAGCCCAAGCTAGTTTTAATGTTGCAAACTATGGGAGACGGTAGCCCGAAGAAAGTGTCACGAGATAACTCAAGAGGGTACGTATGGCGCAATATAAAAAAATGACACGGGCTTTATTTTATAGAAATGGATCCCAAAAAATCGGTTTATGAAATTCCTGCAGACACAATTAAGGCCTTGTTTTGTGAGAGTAATTGAGGTTCAAGAAAAATAAAGCGATGGTCGCAATGTTATAATGGAACAACAAAAATCAAACGCCCTTTACAGTGTGGAAAAAAGAAACCGTATTTGAAATTTCGCATTGTTCTTGCATTAGCCTTACCTACTTATGAAAAAATGAGTAGCGAAAAATCTGTGAATAATAATCAAGCTGTAGATGGGTTTTACTATAAAATATTAAAAGTAACTAAAAAGAAATATTTAACATTATAATTCCGTCGGGTAATCTATGTTTTTTATCGTATCACTCCTCCGGGCTCTTGTTTGTTAACTTGTGATTGTGAGACTACCTTATCGGGCGGCCCTCCTTCCTTCGGGAAGGAGGTTTTTATATAAAACAATATGGGAAAGTTAAATAAAATTTTTAAAATTAGTAGCACTGATTTTGCTACTCTGAAAGAAAATGGTGAGATAACAAAAGCGGGAGTTACTTATAAATATGATCCCGACAATCTATATCTTATAGAGAATAACTTAACAGATGACTACGTCCTTTTAGGAGGAGGTGGTAGTAAACTAGAATCTGAACTAAGTGTTAAAAAGGCAACACAAGATGGAAATGGTGCAGTTATTGCTGATACCTATGTAAAGAAAGAATCTGGAAAAGGACTTTCTACAAACGATTATACTACAGAGGAAAAAATAAAACTTGCAGGAATTGCTACTGGAGCCAACAAAACAACTATAACAGACAACCTTACCACAACAAGTACCGGCACTGCATTAGATGCCGCACAGGGAAAAATACTGAAGGACTCTATACCAACAGTGGAATCCTTAACAACAACTGATATAGATAACGCAATAAAATAATGATACAGAGTAATATAAATAAAAAAGGAAAATCCTTTCGTTGGTCTGGAGAATGAAAAGAGGGCCAACATTATTTCAACGATGAGTTTGTTCAAGATTTTTGTAGAATAGATGGGGTTGTTGTTGTTTGTAAAGCTAATCACTTATCTAAAGAGGAAAACAAACCTGTAATATTAAGTGATGCAAAAAATAACACAATTGGACTAGAAAAGAACGCATATTGGGAAATAGCAATATTGCCAAATACCGATTTTATTGTAAATGGTGATAATCTGCCAGATAGTGTTATTACTACTGAAAAGATTGCTGATGAGGCAGTAACTGAGGAAAAGTTAGATACCTTGTTGCAAGGTAAAGTTAATGATAATGTTAGGACTATTCCTCAGAGTTTAAATAACGAGCAAGCAGTTCAGGCACAGATTAATGTCAAACTGCGTGACGACAGGGGCAACGTCTTTTATGACCCGAAGGATTTGAACGTGGCTTTCTCTGCGAGTGTGGTTAAGCCTCGCAATTCAGTCTTTGGGGCGGGGTGTAAGACAAACTATTTTGCGTATAGTTGGAACAATTACCTCGGCGACAAGTGTATCGAGAATAGCTTCGGTTTCTGCTGCCACGGTAATCGCCTTGGGTATGACTGTAGCCAAAACACATTCGAACCATACTGTAAGGGCAATAAGTTGGGGAGTTATTGTAAATCTAACACAATTGGGAACAGTTGTAACAACAACACATTGGGGAACAATTGCGGCTATATAACATTGGAACAAAGTTGTAGCAACAACATATTTGGGAATAAAAGTAACCGAATAACCCTCAGTTCCCGATGCGTGCACAATACATTCGAAAACGAATGCACTAACATATCATTGGGGTCAGACTGTGCAAACATCCACTTCATCAATTCGAAGGGCATTTCATTTTCAAAACCTGCCCTGAGGAACATTACTGTTCTTAATATTAATGGCGGAGGTTTAGAAATTACAATACCGGATGAGTATTTAGTGGAGCAAAAAAGTTCACGTCATCTCATAATAACATCGAAAGCAACCGGCGAATCCACAGCGGACGACCTTATATTCTATTTCGCGGACGAGGTTACAACAAAAACACAAAAGGTTATTTACTCCGAGCTGGAAATGTTGCGTGACAAATGCTTACTTAGGGCGGGTCAAGCATATCAAATCACAGACTTTGTGACGACCTCGGCGCAGGCTGAGACGCGGAGCGCGGGACATGCCTTTGATATAATCGTTGTGGCGGATGATGAGAAAACACTGAATGAGGACGCTCGTGCAGTGCTTCATGAGGGTGACACTTATTTCAAGAACAATCAGTTGGAGGCATGGGAACTGAAATACAGTCTTGACAACGACACAACTCGTTTCACTTGGGCTGATTCCAAGAATGGAAAGGGTGTTGTGTGGTGGATGAAGGATGAGTTTAACAACGAGTGTTTCTACGATTTCAAGAATATACAATACAAGCGGTACAAGGTAACAAGCACCCATGCTAACACAGCCGACCTTGTTTCACAGATGCCGTATCTTGGGCTTCCGTCAAATAATAGTAAGGGTCTGTCAGAGTCCGATTTTTCTGATTTTAAGTATGTGTACACCTTCACAAAATACGCCTCTGATGGGGCTGTAATTGAAGACGCCTCTCTGATTGGAGTTAGTGTTAAGGACACTTATGGATGCCACAGTAATCACATAGGGGCATTCTTCAGCACTGAAGAGGTCAGCAAGGACGTCTATGCGAATATACGCTCTCTGAACAATGGTGTGTTCTATACTAATGGCGGGAATAATATACTATGCTATGGCAACACGATAGGGACGGGGTGTTACAAGTTTACCTGTTTGCATGGCATGTATGAATCTTCCTGCGGAAACGGATGTTCCTCCTGGACATGCGGGAAGGGATGTCATAACTGGACATGCGGAGATTTTTGCCATGGGTGGACAACAGGCACCGACTGTAGCTATTGGACCTGCGGAGACAACTGCCATTCATGGTTTTGCGGAAACGACTGCAATTTGTGGAGATGTGGTAATGACTGTCATAACTGGACTTGCGGATATTCTTGTTATGGATGGTCATGTGAAAATGGTTGCTACGGATGGACCTGTGGAAACAAAGGCGAGGCGTGGTCTTGTGGAGACCAGTGTTATGAATGGACCTGCGGTGACGAGTGCAACACGTGGAAATGCGGAAATTTCTGTCATTCCTGGAAATGCGGGAACAGATGCAACTCTTGGACCTGCGGTAATAATAGTTATTCATGGTCCTGTGGAAATGACTGCCATTCATGGAACTGTGGCAACAGCTGTTCGGGATGGACTTGTGGTGACTACTGTACCGATTGGACTTGCGGCCACAACTGCGACAACTGGACTTGTGAGGAAAACTGTACGAATTGGGTCTGCGGTAACGGATGTGACAATTGGAGTTGCAAGAAACAATGTAACTCATGGGTCTGCGGCAATGAGTGCTCCGAGTGGAAGTGTGATGAATTTTGCTCCAATTGGACTTGTGGAGATTATTGCTCAAACTGGAAATGCGATGGTTGGTGTGGTTCCTGGAAATGCGGGAACGACAGCAGCGGCTGGTATGCCGGTGGTGCAAGTGCGTTCTGGACTTGCGGAAATGGATGCAACAATTGGAAATGCGGTGGAAACTGCCAGACTTGGGAATGCGGAAATGGATGCTCTCATTGGGAAGTCAATGTTGCACAGCGTGGCTTCAGGATTGAAAGTGGCGTAAGCGGTTCTAAAGAACAGCCTTTGCTGATTTGGATTGACGGAGAGAACAAAAGTGAAACACGCAAACTCATCATCACCACAAAACGCACAGAAGGCGCTTCTACTTCAGATGACCTTGTAATGTATTTTGCAGATGAGGTTGCTACACAAGAAAATGTAGATTCTCAAATATCTGCAAAAACGGTACGGTATGACAAAGAACAGTCACTTACTGATAACCAAAAGCAGCAGGCAAGAGAGAATATAGGTGCTGGTAAGCCAGTTGAATCTGGTACTGATATATCAGTGGAAAACAATAAGGCAAATATAGCAATTACAGAGAATATAACAGTTGCAGGACTCAGTGACACTTACGGTTGTGGTCTTATCAAGAATGGGGACACAATTCCTAAGGGAACATCATTGTCAAAGATACTTGAAATGATGCTCACAAAAGAACTTATGCCGGCCACGGCTACAAAGCCGACAATTTCTATTACAAAGACATCTGTAGTGTCCGGACTTCATGAAATAGGAGAGACAGTTAATGTAGGTACAGCAACAATTTCAAAGACTGCCGGTCATTTCAATAACAACGGATGGGCTTCTCCTGCACAGCCAACTGCTAAGTTTACTTGGAGTGGAGAAACAATGACATCACAGCTCGCTTCCGGTGCAACTGGTTATGTAAAACAAACAGGAGCATCAATTGCACAGGGCACTGCAAAGACGGTCAAAGGGACAAATAAAGTTTCTATTACTGCGTCTGCAAATTACTCAGCTCCGACAAACAGTCCGATTACCAACCTTGGAAACACAAAGACAGATGCTGCTTATACATGGACGGCAAGTAAGGCAAGTGCAACATCCACGATTGAATGGACCGGTGTATATCCTTGCTTCACTAATCTTGAAAAACTCGGAACTGAGCCTACTGTGAAACTCGCATTGCAGACAGGTGCGACGTTCAGTATTTCTGTTCCATCTCACAATGCAGGAAATAATGATTTTCGTTTCGCATATCCGGATGGATGGACAATCTCGTCGTTTAAGGTAAAGTCTCTTGACGGTAAATACTATGAGTTTGCTGCTGACCATAACAAGAATGCAGGGAATCTCACAAAAACGATTCAAGGCGTTAGTGTTACATATCATTATCTTACTGTCGCTAATGGAGCATCCGATTATCAGATTACGTTGAACAAAGCACTTAATGCATAATAGGAGGAATAGAATATGGGAATTATAAAAGGAGCAATTTCATTCGGCTCAAATTTTAATATTGGTGCCAAGGGTCCTATTGATGCAAGAATGCGAGTGGAAACATTAGCGGACCTTACTACAGCATGGACTACAGAAATGCCTGCGTATAAAGGTATGGCGGTAACGTGCCTTGCCGATGGAAATATATATGTGCTTACTGATGATAATGCATCAAAATTAGACAACTGGAAGTTAATTGGTGCTACATACGCACTTACTAATGCAGAGATAGATAACGCAATTAAATAGAAATATATGGGAAAATACTTAGATTCCTCGGGAGTTACATATCTCTGGGGTAAAATTAAGGGATTGTTCACTGACAGTAGTCTTAACACAGGTGCAAAGACAATAACAGGAGCAATCAACGAGATAAACACAAAGGTCTCCAATATGACGGGAGCTTTTGTATGGAAAGGGAAGTTCGACACACTACCTGCTGTTGCATCTTATGAGGCTGGTAATGTGATTGGAGTTGGAAATAAAGAATATGTACTTACCGTTACAGGCGATACTAAGGCTTGGGTAGAGTTCGGTGATGAGGGTAGTTATCTGCTTAAATCAACGGCTGAATCTACTTATCTTAAAAAGAATGACGCATCAACTACTTATGCACCAAAATCACATACTCACACAAAGAGTCAGATAACCGATTTTCCGACTATTCCAACAGTGAACGATGCCAAGGTTACAATAAAGATGAACGGCTCTGAAAAGGGCAATTTCACCCTCAACCAGAGCAGTACAAAGGAAATTGACCTGGGTACGGTTATTACACAGCATCAGGATATTTCTGGAAAACTTGATAAGGCTAAGCTCACTCCAATCCTCAAGGAAATAGACCTCACGGGCACGGATGCCGAAAGGAAGGCGAAGTTAGACCAATTTGAGGCTGATTGGAGGGCTTTGACGGGCGCAAATGGCTTGAGTGGAGCGAGGTTTATGGGAATTATAGATTATAATGGAAACCATTATAGCGGCATAATGAACTATTGTACCAATCGAAATGATTTTTTCGGCGGTACATTCCGGTCAGATACCACACCGGATATGATTGACGTTTGTGTTTCCTTTAATTCAGGTGCCTTCATCATCACCCCGCTCTTCCAGCACCTCGAAGCGGTAACAATAAAGACCTCCAACTCCGATGCTGACAAGGCAGCGAATGTGGCTGCAATAAAGGCTTATGTAGACAATCTGAAGAGTTTGGGGGTTGATGTGACGAAGGGGTATTGCATGCCGATTCAAGACGGCACAACCGGGGGAGTTCTTACGCTATCTCCGAAGGATGATTTATTGCGGGGGGAATTTTACAGCGATAGTGAAACGATGTGTTTTATAGGGGTGAATATTACCTCGGGAGGCGTTTTTATGAATTCCCCTATACTTGGTCGTACTACCGCCCTCACCACCACCTCAAAGCAGATTGTCGGTGCTATAAACGAGGTGGATGCTGCTATAGACGCGAAACTCGACAAGGCGGCATTCCTCACTGACACAGAAGTAAACGATATTTGGGACAACAACTAAAAGAGTATATTATGGCAAATAAGTATTTGAATGACGAGGGGTTGAAAGCCCTCGTGAAGAAGATAAAGTCCTATGTTTCGGGGCTTCTGCCCACACAGAAGGTTACATGGGCTGAACTCAAGGCGCTGCGTGACGGGGGTAAGTTGACTGCGGGCAGGAAGTACCGAATAACAGACTTTGTGACGACCTCGGCGCAGGCTGAAACAAGGAGCGCGGGACATGCGTTTGACGTGATAGTCACCGCCGATGATGAGAAAACACTGAACGAGAACGCTCACGCGGCAATCCATTCGGGGGATACCTACTTTGCTGGCTGCAAGTTGAACGCTTGGGAACTGAAGTATAGCCTCGACAATGACGTGGAGCGTTTCGCGTGGGCTGATGCAACTAACGGAAAGGGCGTGGTCTGGTGGATGAAGGACGAGTGGGACAACGAGTGCTTCTATGATTTCAAGAATATACAGTACAAGCGGTACAAGGTTACGGGTGTGACAGATACGGCTAGGCACAGCTTTTTCCTGAATGGCTATTATGGCATAGAGGGCGGATTTCAGGGCGTTAAAGTAAGC
>ERZ808252.414-NODE-414-length-42153-cov-3.757471_pt1 | contig 42153 bp, 45 predicted proteins | sample MGYA00521242_ERZ808252 | MGnify/ENA primary metagenome ERZ808252 (study PRJEB31516, sample SAMN03275581) | gut metagenome | biome: mammalia-associated habitat; material: feces | host: Papio cynocephalus | place: Kenya | collected 2012-08-07 ...
AGAAACAAGGATATTCAAAAATACTTCCGTGAGTCCTCATTTACATATGAAGAATATGATGGATGTATTATGATGGATACAGATGCAGAAGAATCCGAGGAGTATCAGGGATACATCAAGAAGTACAGAAAACCTTTATCTGTAAAATCAAAGCCACGGGAATGGCTTAGTTTAGGAGATAAAGACTGGCTTAGTTATAATTGCGAGTACAATATTAAGATTGAGCCAATCTTAACAAAAGAATATGCTAAGAAATTAGCAAAGGATTTTTGTTCATAAAAATAATTTGGGATTAAGAGATAACAACTCTTAATCCCATTTTTTAGTCTTTAAACTGAGAAAATTTCCCATATTATATATAAAAATAATAAGGAGACAGTTGTTTATGCAGACAAAGGAATTCAATGAAGTAAAGAAGCAGTTTAAAATAACAAATTGCAATATTTCAAGATTAAGAGGGTGTTATGTAAATGATAAGAAAGAAAAGGTATCATATATCAATCACACTTTCTTGAATCTTCCAGAGGAAGAACAACACAAGTATCTGGAAATCTTGAAGAAGACATTGACAGGAAAAATTGGAAAGAATCTATTGGATATGAAGTTTAGAGATTCTTCTAGGCAGAAATCTTTAATAGCTTTAAGAGATTCAGGATTAAAAGATGATAAAATTATGGATTCATTTTATGATAGTGTTATTGAATCTGTTAATTATGTAGGAAATTATCTGATTTTGGTAATTGATCAAATGTATGATATTCCATGCAAGGCTGAAGATAATACAAAGATTGGTGAGTCTGATGATGTGTATCATTATGTATTATGTTCTATCTGTCCAATGGATTTGTCAAAAGCTGGCATTAGTTATTTTGAAAGTGATAATGAATTTCATAATGCAGAAAGAAGTTTTATGGTTAAACCTCCGATTATGGGATTTTTATATCCTGCATTCAATGAAAGAATGGAAGATAGAGAAAGTGTTGCTTTTTATTCAAAAGATGTGAAAAAGTTTGATGACTCATTTGTAAATACATGTTTAGGTTGTTACCTTCCAACTTCTGCAAATATTCAACAGACTATTTTTTCAGAAAGTCTTTCAGAAACATATGACGATAAATGTTCTTTTGATTTGGTAGAAAACATTACTGAAAAAGTGAAGGAACTGTCTGAGTCAAATGCAAAGGAAAGTCTCACAGAAAATGGTATTGGACATATGCTTGAATCAAGTGGAATGGAAAAAGAAAAAGTAGAGACTTTTAAATCTATTATGAAGTCAAAGATGGAAGAAAATGAAATGCAGGATAAAGAAATCAATGTGAATAATATTCTTCCAGATAAGAAAAATGTGTATGAAATCAATGGATTAAAAATCAAAGCAGATGAGCAGCAGAGCAAATACATGGAAGTTAAAAAAATTGATGGCAAACTTTGTCTTGTTATAGAAACAAATGAAGAATTCAAAATGAATGGAATTCCAATTACAGAATAGATGTTTTAGAAAGAAGGCATAATGCCTTCTTTTTTTGCTTATTTTCTTAAATTCCAATTTCCATATTTCAAATATAAATAAAATATCGGAGATAAAAAAATGGAGGAAATAAATATGGGACATTTAGAAGAAAAACACACGGCAAAGCAGAAAGCGGAACTTGCAGAAAGAATGATGTTTGAGCATCGAACACAAGCATGTTCAAGTTTTTATAAAAATATGAGGGAAGAGTTGGAAAATTTTGTTAAGACACAAAGCTTTGATTTTTCAGAAAGAGAAGGAGTCTTACATTATGTTTCAAAGCAACCAGTTGGAATTTGTATGAACAAATCATACATCATTTCAGAATCAAACGTAGCTAGAATTATCGTAAAAGGAACACCTGATAACTTTGAAATTATAAATGCTTATCCAGAAGACAGAGTAAAAACAAAGTTTTTGGAAAAGTACAATTTTTCAGACTTTGATTTTTCAAAGTATGATAATCAGGCTGTTGAAATCTTTAAGGAACTCAGAAGAGAGGGATTCAATAACTGTGAAATAAGAAAAAACAAGGTAAAGGCTTTCTTTAGAACCACAGTTGTAAAGATTTATTACAACGATAATGTAGTAAAGTTTGAAAAGGGAGAAAAAACAGAGAATGGACACTTAGAAAGTGAGTTTGTTTATAAGGATATGGATTCTCTTTTGAATCTGCTTGAACTTATAAGAAACTACAGACCACTTGGAAAGTCTATTTTTTAATAGGAGGGAAAATATGAAAAAGAGATTAAAAATTGTTCTTGATTGTGATGATGTGTTGTATGAATGCAACAATGAAGGAATCAAGAAATTAAATGAGAAATATGGCTCTGAATATAAATTGTCTGATATCAAGGAATGGGGACTTACGGGAACTCTTCTTGATAAAAGATTGGAGTTTTATGATGATCCAAAGTTTATCAGAAACCTTCCGCTTATTGAAGGAGCAAAAGATTTTGTAAGAAAGCTTTCTGAAAAGGCAGAACTGTTTATTTGTACAGCAGTTCAACCAAATTGTGCATCAGAGAGACTGGCATCAATCATTGAGAATTTTCCAGAAATTAAGGTCAGTAACATCATGATTGGTGGAAGAAAAGATATGATTTCTGCAGATATGATGTTAGATGATTGTATCTTGAATCTGGAAAAAGCAAATGTGACTTATCCTGTTTTGATGCAGCGTCCATGGAATGCAAATGGAAACGCAGGCATTCTTTCAGTGAATGGATATGAAGAATTTCTTCAGTTGGTAGATACAATTTTGTCAACTGATGATACATCATCATATAAAGTGTGTTCCTTGATTGGACCACCGGGATCTGGTAAGACGAAAATTATGGAAGAGCTATTAAAAATTGATTCAAAGTTTGAGATGGTTCCTACATATACAACTGCAAAGAAGAAGGCATCTATCTACAAAAAGGTATCAAAAGATGCATTTGAACAAATGCAGAAGAGTGGATATTTTTCAGAGACAAGTACATATCTTGGAAACAAGTATGGAATTGTAAATGAGGATATTGAAAGAATTTTAAACAATAATAAAATTCCACTCATGATGCTTGATGTAAATGGAGCAATGGGAGTATCAAGATATTACAAAACATTAAAATGCTTTGTAGATTCTCCAAAAGCAATTTGCATCAAAAATATTCTTGAAAAAGAACTTCCTATTGATACCGCAACAGAAAGAATCTGTTGTTTAGATGGAGAATTAAAAAATAAAAATATCTGTGATGTTGTCATCTCTGGTATCACACCAAATTTAGAGGTGATTACAGATGTTCTATAAAAATATAGAGTGCATGAAAATGCACTCTATATTTTTTTATTTTTCTAAATGAAAAAAGACATGTTTAAAACATAAATAAAGGTTAAGTGGAGGGTAATATATATGTTAATAAAAGAAATGAAGGATGGAACAAGAGGAAATGTTTCATTGATGGTGGAATCTTCTGTCATCAGCCAGACAAAGAATGGTGATGATTATCAGAAGATTACTGTGAAAGATACAGAAGGAACAAAAGCTTCTGTAAATTTCTTTAATAAAGGAAAAAATAATGTCAAAGAGTTAGACATTATTGATGCCGTACTTGAGTGCAGTAATTACAATGGAAGTTTGACATACATCATGAAAGATTTCCATGTAAACAAGGAATTAAATTCCTTGGATTTTAAGCCAAAGGCAGAGATTAATCCTGATGAAGTATGGCAGAAAATCATTATTATGATTAGAACCATCACTGATACAGCATTGTGTAAGCTTTGTTGCAAAACTCTTTCAAACAATATGAAAGATTTTAAGACAGCACCTTTGACTGCATCGGATTCTTATTCAAGAGTATCCGGTTTAATGGAAGCTACCTACAAGCTGATGTGTCTAGCTAACACAACAGCAGAAACAATGGAATTAAACAAGGATTTGATGCTTGCAGCAGCTTCTGTATACTACATTGGAAATGTAGACATGGTTGATGCAGAATATCATCCAACAAAGGATGTTGCACTAATTGGTTTTGATATTGCTGCACATGACAAACTTGTCGTAGCAAATAATCAAATTGCTGAATCAGAAAGAGTCAGCAAAGAAAATTTCCAAATCTTTGAGAACTGTCTGCTTTCAAGATGGCAGGGAAAACCAACAGCAACAAGAGAGGCTTTTGCCTTGAAGATGTTGGATAGTATCATCCAGGTAGATGAAATTGGCAAGAAAACTCTTGAATCTCTTGAACCAGGAACTTTTGTTGATGATAGACCATTCAACAGAAAGTGGTATAAGAGAGAAACAGAAGAGGGGGTGGAATCCAATGAGTAATCCAGACAACTTAGTATTGCTTAGAGGAACCATCCATGGAGAAGTCCAGACATACTTCAAGAAGAACTCTAATGAAGCAATTTATATTGAGTTTGACTTGAAAGTAAAAAGAAACTACTTGAACAAGGGAGTACAAGAGTTTGATTATCCCCGTGTCAAGTATGCAATGTCTGACTTTATGACATTTGCAAATTTGAAGGATGGAGATGAAGTAAGTCTTGTTGGTTCATACAAGTCAGAGTTTTATAAGTATGACAACAAGAATGTAAAGAAGCAGATTATGCTTGCAGAAAGTATCATTGCAAATATAGTTGAATCTGATTCACAATCAAATTCATCAATAGGGGATGATTTACAACTCCCATATTAACATAAGAAGATCTAGCAACTGTAATGGTTGCTAGATTTTTTTGTGCAAAATTCTTACATATTTCAAATGAGTTATTATAAATAAAAAAAAGAAAAGGATGAAACAAAAATGAAAAGAAATGTTGCTATGCTTGGAGTAGGATGCATCTTAGCTTTGAGTTTGCTTAGTGGTTGTGGGAAAAATAAAGAGACAACCACAGAAGAAACTACAGAAGTATATACATACACTCCTCGTTCCAATGATGAATCAACGAAGCAAGTATTGGATGTTACAACAGATATGGGAGATGTCTTGCATATCACCATAAACAATAACAAGGAAAATACTATAAGTTATGATTCTGAAAATGGTGTGCTGAATGTATGGAATGAAAGTGGAAGCATCCTTCAGAGTGGAAGTTTTTTAACCCAGAAATGGTACAAGCAGTATTATGAAGCAGTTAATAGTGAATGTAACATTATTGGATATGGTGAAGATGCAAATGTAAATTACATTTATTATTCCTATGCAAATTCTGATGGAAATACAACTTATGAAGTGTTAGGTTGGATTTTAGGTTCAAATTCAGGAATTGTAATGGAAGGAAACAGTAACCAGGATGAAACAATTGATGTTTTTACAGATTTATATTTTGAGGTTACTGATTCTGAACAAGATAATGAATATTACATCTATGATCCAACAATGCCAACAAACACAGATGCAGAATAAAAAGGAGGAACTTATTTGAAGAATGGAAAGAACCCTACAAGGGAACAAAGAAAGTTAATGGAAGAATTTGGACTTAACAGCAAAGATTGGTTGGTTGTTAAGAACACACCTACTGAATTAGTAGTAGTAAACAGAAATTCAAATGAAGAACAGTCATTTAGCAAGTAGTTCATGAATTAAAATATCTCTTTACAAAAAAGTAAAGAGATATTTTTTTTGCTGTAATATGTACTAGGAGAATGTGAAAAAAATTTTCGGTTTAAAAGTCAAAAATGTACAAAACTCTAAAAATATGTTAGGAAGTCAAGAAAACATAATTTAGTGATTTTACACACAAAAAAGAGTCGTGATTCTAAATCATGACTCTTTTTGTTTTGAAGTGAAACTCATTTATAAATGAATATCATTCTATTTTTTTACTTCCATGATACACTTCTCAATTGTACATAATTAATAAACAACTTATATAGATGAGAGTGAAAATTAAATGCAAAAATGTACAAAACTCCTATGAAATAGTTTTGTACATTTCAATAGTTTTGTACATTTTTGAAACAATGTACAAAACCCCTCAAAACCATATAGAATAAGGCTTCATGACAGTTTTGGAGTTTTGTACATTTTTGGCTTTCAGACTGAAAAATTTTTTTTCAGACTCTAAGAAAGTTAGGAATTCAATGAATCCTTCAGAGCCTTACCTGGCTTAAACTTAGGAGACTTAGAAGCAGCAATCTTCATTGTCTCACCTGTTCTTGGATTTCTTCCCTCACGTGCAGGCTTGTCAACAACCTCAAATGTACCAAATCCAACAAGCTGCACCTTGTCTCCATCCTTCAATGCTTCTGCAACAGAATCAGTAAAACCCTTGAGTGCCTTATCTGAATCTGCCTTTGTAAGTCCTGACTTCTCTGCAATCTTTGCTACAAGTTCTGTCTTTGTCATAGTGTTTATTCTCCTTTGAATATAAAATATTATCTGCATAAGCAGATGAAGTGGACTACCTTGGACTCGAACCAAGGACCGTCCGGTTATGAGCCGGATGCTCTAACCCGCTGAGCTAGTAGTCCATATAGCTAGGCAATCATGAGTTACAAGAAATGGAGGAATTGCCTAGCTGCTGTAACAATAGCAAGATGTTGCGAAGAGGCAACACCAAGTGGAGATGAGGGGAGTCGAACCCCTGTCCAAAACATTTCCATCGAATAATTTATTCATAGACACTTTTGTTGATGTTTCTATTTGATTTTAAGGTAGAAATTTATCAACCAAAACAACCTTAAATAACTTTTATTTATCTTCCTATTATCTTTGGAATATCCATTTATTCAATGAACCATAGAATCCAAATGCTAATGGAATCATGAACGATTCTATGATACCTAATTTAATTGGCTTAGGCTGCGCACTGCATAGGTCTTGCGACTATGTTTAACGAAAACAGTTTTAAGAGTTACTTCACTGCTCTGCCTACATTATTCAATTTCAAACTGCCCTGTCGAAACCAGTACATCCCCATATTCATTTTATAAATATGGTATTTTTAGTTTTCTTTAAAACATTAAACCATATATTTTTAATATATTCAACTTTATGGTGGTGGTCTACATTCCATCTTTTATGATTCCTTTCTGTTTGTTTTTCATTTTATGAACTGAGTATATCACATTCAATTGTAGAGTGTTTTTTTGCAAAAATATTTCTATTTTGTCCTTTCAATATCTCTTTGCATATCTTTTTTCTTTAGTGTTTCCCTCTTATCATATAGCTTTTTTCCCTTACACAATCCAAGTTCAAGCTTTATCTTTCCATTATCAGTAAAGTAAACAGATAGTGGAATAAGAGAGTATCCTTTTTCTTTTACATTTGATTTTAACCTTACAATCTGATTCTTATGCAAAAGAAGTTTTTTGATTCTTAATTCATCTCTATTGAAAATATTGTCTTGTTCATATGGAGACACATGCATACCATAAACAAAAATTTCATTGTTTTCAATTTTTGCAAATGAATCTTTGATATTGCATTTTCCTTGCCTGATAGACTTTACTTCAGTTCCATATAAAGCAATTCCACATTCATATTTTTCCAACACGAAATAATCATGATATGCTTTTTTATTATTGGACATTATCTTCATAAGCAAACAATCCTTTCTAAATATTACAGCTAGGAATTTAATTCCTAATGAAACTATAAATAATATATCATACCATAACATGGTATGCATTTTTGCAAGCAAATAACAAAAACTTCAATTTTTACCATATTTTAGGTAAACAAAATTGGAAGAAAGTTGAGGATTTGCTATGCAAGAAATTAAAAAAGTGGATTTAACAGCAAATATTCTTTTTTCAGGCATTGGTTGTCAAGAAAGAGGAATTGAAAATAGTGGATTATATAATTTAAAAGTCTTAAATACATCAGAAATCAATAAAGAAGCAATTCTTTCTTATGCTGCAATTCATTGTGGATTAACCCCTGAGTTAATTGAAAACTATCCAGACTATCCTTCAATAGATGATATGATTAAAGAGTTAGAAGATAAAAACATTGGATATATTCCACCCGCAGATAACAATCCAGAAGGCAAGAAGTATAATTGGCATAAATATAAGAAGAATAATCAGAAGTTTATAAAGAAATATTGGCTTGCTGTACATTTAAGTCATAATCTTGGAGATATCAGCAAGATAAAGTCTCTTCCATATGCAGACTTGTGGACAGTTTCATTTCCATGTTTTGTTAGGGGAACTGTAGTTAAAACAAGTAAGGGATATAAGAATATAGAAGACATCAAGGAAAATGAATTGGTGTTGACACATAAAGGAAGATACAGAAAAGTATTGCAAACAATGTCTAAATATGCCACAGATGTGAAAATTGTAAAAACAGGAATTAGTGATTGCATCTGTTGTACAGATGAGCATCCTTTTTTTGCAAGAAAAAAGTTAAATGAAAAACTTCAAGAACCAGAATGGGTAAAAGCAAAAGATTTAAGTGATGAGTATTATGTTGGATGTCCATTACAGAAAGAAGCAAGCAAGACAAAATACACAGATGATAATAAACTGATAAAAAAATGCAAAACTGCAATTTATGATCAATCATATAGAATGATTCAAGAAGGGAAAACTGTGTATAAAACAACCTTTGTTGGCTTAGATCAAAATGATGGGAAAGAGTTATATAAAATTGATGAAGTTTTGGATAATATTGTTTCAGAAAATGACTATGTGTGGGTAAAAGTGAATTCTGTTTATGACAAACATTATAATGATGATGTTTTTAATTTGGAAGTAGAGGAAGATAACAGCTATGTAGTCCAAAATGTAGCAGTGCATAATTGTCAGAGTATTTCTGTGGCTGGAAAAATGAAAGGGTTTGCTCCTGACAGTGGAACAAGATCATCTTTACTGTGGGAAAATATCAGATTATTAAAAGATGCATATGACAGAAATGAGTTGCCAAAATATATTATGTTTGAGAATGTAAAAAATTTGGTATCTAAACAGTTTTATCCTGATTTTTGTTGTTTATTGGATATTTTAAATGATTTAAAATTCAATTCCTATTGGACAATAATGAACGCCAAAGAAGCAGGAATTCCACAAAACAGAGAGAGAGTATTTGTTATCTCAATAAGAAAAGATTTGGATAATGGAATGTACAAATTTCCAATTCCTTTTGACAATGGAATAAGATTAAAAGATGTTCTTCTTGATGATGTAGATGAAAAATACTTTTTAAATTCTACTAGATCAAGGGAGTTAATCAATCAGTTAATTATAGATGGAAAAATTGAAAAGGAAACAGAGCAGGGAAACTTTTAATCCCTTGTGATGGATGTTTAGATCATCCATCTACAAGGGAGATAGCAAACTGTATTACTGCAAGATATGACAATGGAATATCAAACAGAGCAAAAGAAGGAACAACAGTAGTCATTCCAATAAGAGGATAAACAATGAAAAGAAATAGACCATGTACATTTGTAAAGCCAACAGAAAATGGACATTTTTCATCAGTTCGTGATGGCTATGTTGATGATTTGGACAAAGGCATAGCAAATTGTATTACTGCAAGAGACTATAAAGGAATTGGTTCAAGTGGGTTTAATCTTGTATTAGTGGAGTTCAAAGATGAACGAGATAATAAAATATGATGTCAGACAATTAGTTTCAGTAAGAGAATATAAAGTAGATGTAAATTCCTTATCATTATTGCTGAAAAGCAAAAAAAAAGAGGGAAACTTATCAATCAGTAAAATATCGGAAATGCTTGAACTTCCAAAAACAAAAGTAGAACATTTCTTTAGAAATGATTCCTCTTTTGCAATACCTTCTCCTGATATATGGATAAAATTAAAAAAAATACTTCATATATCTACAAGAAATCATGATGAAGCAATATGTAATTTCGTAACAAAGGAAAACATATTTGATCATTCAAATCGGATATATGATGAAGAGGGGATTGCACCAACATTAACGCTTACATGTGGAAATGATTATTATTTGGTAAAAGATTATGAATGAAATTATTCAACTTGGAAACATTTTTGAAAATGATGAAAATGTAAAATTAAATAAAAACCCACAGCCAGGAAGGGTTTACTCTATCTATGGAATTGCACCTACACTAAGTACAATGCAAGGTGGTCATAAAGTTCCATATATAGTATTGAGACAAAACACAAAAGGAAATTAAAAGTATAAGACATGAAAAAAAAATTTTATTGTGTTGCTATGCGTGGCAGATACATAGATAACCCAAATTTAAGAATCGCTGGATTACCAACAAAACAAAGACTTGAAATAAGTGGTGAAAAAGGAGATATCACAAATGCCATCACAACGATTCAGAAAGATAATTTAGTGTTAATAAAGTATGAAGACATATAAGGTATTGAAGTATGAAAGAACTGAATATGCAAAAGCAATAAGAAAATATTATGAAAAAGGTATCATCCAAGAGAAAAGATGTAACATGAGAAGATTTACATTGGGTGAAGATGTATGTAATACAATTACAAGTGTAGAAAAAGATAATTATATACTTGTAATAACAGAGGATTGAATATTGGAACATAAAAATGAATTAAGATTTCTATGTGGAATTACAGATAATGTAAGACTTGATAATGGTAAAAACTTTTCGAGAAATTATCATGAAAGAGACAGAGTGTATGATTCTAGTGGAATTGCTTGCGCAATTGCACTAACAGAAAGCGGATATTACTTGGTGAGGAAAGAAAATGATTGAAAACCTTAAAAAAGAAATTTCAGAATTAGGTTATATGACTTTACAAAAAACCTGTGTTATGAAACCACATAAGTATGACAAAGAATATTTGGATTTTTGGTACAAAAAGAAAGCCAGTTATACATATTTGGATAAGGATAAGATTTATGTTTTGTTTTTGGATGGGAAAAATGTAACAAAAAATCACAAGCTATATAATCTTTTAGATGAAAAAGGATTTACATATATTCTGCACCAGTCAGCAAAAGCTGTCATGGAAAATTATGAAATAGAAAGTCTTGTTTACACAGGAATAGATGAAGTTTCTATTATATTTAAAGACACAAGGTATTTATCTTCTGTGTTTGGTGAAGCTGGCTGCATAAATACAATCATGCAGATTATTGAACAGAAGATTTTAAAGCTTCTTATAAAACAGAATATAAACACTGAAGTAAGAGGAAGTATGTTTGGTATAGAGAAAGGGGAAGAAGAAAGTTACATAAAGTATAGGAAGAAAGTGGTTTATGATTTAGGCTTGACATATTATGCAAAAGAATTTATGAAACCAGATAAATATCATGAGTTGTCAGAGAATGAAATAATTGAAAATTTAAAGAATGCGGGTTTGTATGAAGACTTCATAAAGCATAAACATTTATATGAAGGCTATTTTTCAGATTTATCATTTACACATGGCATAGATTATAACTCACTGTTCTAAAAAAGTTGGTGGATTATGAGGAATATAATTAAGATAAGACAAGCAGTAAAAAAAGGGTACATAGAAATGGAAAGTGGGCAAGTGTGTGACACTTCTTATCCTACAAGTAAGGTTAGAAGAGGCAGGGTGCAAGGGGAATATGGAAATATATCTCCAACTGTCACATGTGAGACAGGGATATGTAGAATATATAAAGAAGAAAAGGAGACAGAAGACATGGGTGTTCGTTACAGTATCAGAAAGTTACTTCCAGAGGAATGTTTCGTACTTATGGGACTTGATTATGATGATGTAAAAAAATGCAGGGCAGTAGGACTCTCAGATGCAGAACTTTTTAAGCAGGCAGGAAATGGAATTGTTACAAATTGTGTAGAGCTTATTGCAGAAAGACTTTATCAAAATCAAGAATGTCCGAAGCTTGTAACCACAGACATGCAGTACAACAATCTGAAAAAGAAAAACAAAAAATAAGGTTGTTTATTTAGTAAAAGAAATTCTTCCATATTTTATTAAAATAAGGAAGAAAGGATGTGAGAGGCATGGGCAGTGAATATAAAAAGATCGATCCAAGTTCCTACATGGATGAAGTAGGAGGAGAAAAATATCCAGACTATATGAAGATTGTAGGTCAGCCAATTAAACTTGGAAGAGACAAGACAACACAGGAATTGTTTGATGACATCACGAAACAGTTGATTGATGATGGACTTGTAGAAATCAGTGAATATGAAAACAAAGGATTTATTTCATTTACTGACAATTCACAAGGATATGCAGTCTCAAAGGTTGTTGAAGACAAAGGTGATGGTGTTATGGTTATGATCAACGAAAATGGTTCTCTTTCTCCATATGAGGAGAAATCATTAGATAGCCAAACCTTTGATGAACAAGATGAAGATCTTGATGATATCTTTGACAATGATGAAGAGGAATTGAATTAAATCTAAAAAAACATCTGAAAATACAAATCAGATGTTTTTTTTTGCCAAATTTATTATAATGATTTAATGTGTTATTGTATAAGAAAAAAAAAGAAAGGAATAGATATAAATGGCATACAATGCAAAGTCAATAGAAGTATTGGAAGGATTGGAACCTGTAAGAACAAGACCAGGAATGTATATTGGAAGTACAAGTACAAAAGGATTAAATCATTTGATTTATGAAATAGTAGATAATTCAGTTGATGAGCATTTAGCTGGATATTGCACAGAAATTCATGTTGAGTTAAACAAAGATGGATCATGTACTGTCACAGATAATGGTAGAGGTGTACCTACAGATATGCATGAAAAGGGAGTGTCTGCTGCCAGATTGGTTTTTACAACATTACATGCAGGAGGGAAATTTGACAGTACTGCATATAAAACAAGCGGTGGTCTTCATGGAGTAGGTTCTTCTGTTGTTAATGCATTATCTGAATGGATGGATGTAGAGATTTCAAGAAATGGAAAAGTTTATCATGACAGATATGAAAGAGGCATTCCTACTGTTGAGTTACAAGATGGACTATTGGAAGTAATTGGGAAGACAAAAACAACAGGAACTAAGATTTCATTTCTTCCAGACAAAGAGATTTTTGAAAAGACACGATTTAAGGAAGAAGATGTAAAAAGCAGACTGCATGAAACTGCTTACTTAAATCCAAATTTAACAATTATATATGATGATTACAGAAAAGAACAAATTGAACACATTGTATTTTCAGAACCAGAAGGATTAAAGGGATTTGTTACTGATTTAAATAAGGGGATTGAGACAATTCATGAACCAATTTGGTTTAAGGGAGAATCAGAAGGTATTGAAGTAGAGGCATCTATTCAGTATACAAATGAATTTCATGAAAATATTCTTGGCTTTTGTAATAACATTTTTAATTCAGAGGGTGGAACTCATATTACTGGATTCAAAAATGCATTTACAACAGTCATGAATCAGTATGCAAGACAATTAGGCATATTAAAGGAAAAGGATGATAATTACACAGGTTCTGATATCAGAAATGGTATGACAGCCGTGGTTTCTATCAAGCATCCAGATCCAAGATTTGAGGGACAGACAAAAACAAAGCTTGATAATCCAGATGCACAGAGGATTGTAAATAAGATTGTATCAGAGCAGATTGTTTTGTTCTTTGATAAAAATCTTCCTATCTTAAAAGATATTCTTTCTTGTGCAGAAAAATCAGTAAAGCTTAGAAAAGCAGAGGAAAAAACAAAGGTTTCATTTCTTCCAAAATCAAAGTTTTCATTTGATTCAACAGGAAAACTTGCTAACTGCAGTAGCAAAGATGCAGAGCTATGTGAATGTTTTATTGTTGAAGGTGATTCTGCTGGTGGTTCTGCCAAGATGGGAAGAAACAGAAAGTATCAGGCAATCATGCCAATTAGAGGTAAGATTCTGAATGTAGAAAAAGCATCATTTGACAAGATTTTGGCAAACGAAGAAATCAAATCAATGATTACAGCATTTGGAACAGGAATTAGAGATAGTTTCAATATTGATAATTTGAGATACAACAAAATCATTATTATGGCAGATGCTGATATTGATGGATATCATATTGCAACCTTGCTTTTGACATTTTTCTTCAGATTTATGCCAGAGCTTATTTATACAGGACATGTTTATATAGCAATGCCACCATTGTACAAAGTTGTTTCAAAGAACAAGGAAGTCTCATATTTGTATGATGACAGAGCATTGGAAGAGTACAAGAAAGATCATAAGGATTTTCATTTACAGAGATATAAGGGGCTTGGAGAAATGAGTGCTGAACAGTTATGGGAAACCACACTTGATCCAAGTAGAAGATGTATGAAAAAGGTTGAAATTGAAGATGCAAGAAGAGCAACAGAAGTAACAGGAGTTTTAATGGGTTCTGATGTTGCACCAAGAAAAGACTTCATTTATAAAAATGCAAATTATGCAAATGTTGACTTGTAAAGGAGAATAAGATTATGAATGGTTTAGAAAGAGTAGGCTTTAGATTTACAAACTCTGAATACTTTGAGTTTGAACAAAATGACATTGGGTATTTTAAGATTTCTGGTATTGAGGAAACATGTCTTAGAACAGCAGATAATCATATAGAAAAGATTAAGCAGGCTAAGAAGTGTTGCATTCAGTTGCTTCCAAGTGGGAATAGAAAATATGAAAGAAATATAGAATACAATGTCAACTTCAGTGTAAACAGTATTTATGACAGAATCAGAGCAACAAATGATATTGTATCTATTGTTTTAGTGTATGAAGATGGAACAACAGAATTTATTACCCCATATTGGTCAGAAGAATCTAAATATGGAGAATGTTTCAACTGTGCACAGGCAACATCTATTACAGATGACAGCTTGTTTATTGCAATTACAAAGAAGGTTGCAAAAAACAAATATTATAGTGCAGACACATTAAAATTTTTTAACTAATATTGGAGGCATTTATGTACACAGACTTGCAGGAAAAGCTTAACAGATATACAACAGATGGAAAATACGATTTTAATAATGGAAATTCATTATTGAAATTTAATGGAAATTATAATGGCAGAAGATTGAGTATTAGTGTGGTAAAAAAATCACCAACAACAAAAGAATTTTCTGTTTCATATAATAAGAAAACAGAGATTTTTAGTAATGAAAAGAATACATTGAAGTATTTAACAACTGTATTCACCCCTAAAAAAGAAAACAAGATGGGAGGGATTAAGGTTATTGGGAATCTTGAGAAGTCAAGGGAAAATTATGCAATAGATACCATTGTGAAAAAAATGGAAGATGAATTTGGCATCAGTGATGAGGAATTGGATAACATTGATGAGATAAAGGATGATGATGAATTTTCAGATGGAGATTTAGAAATCTCAAAGGAATTCAATCCTAATGATGAGATTTCTAATGATAAGGATAAGAAGAAAAACACCAAAACAAAGAATGCAAAGGGATATAATCCTAATAATGCAAAAGAGGTTTTGGAATATATGGAGAATCATAAGATTGGAAATTATAAGTTAGAACAGGTTGGTTATTTGGATGAGGAAATGCCAAGTAAAGAAATTCTTGAAAACCTTGTAGTAGGAGTAAAAAGAGGTTCTTTATCTAATTATTACAGTGGAGTAATAAATAATCTGCTTAGAGAACATAATCTTTTTGACAGATATCGGATTATAAGAATTCATGGATATTATTATGGGTTTGATAAGGAAGAAAATAATGCAATGTCAATTACCGACTTTCTAAAAATGTTGAAAACATATGTAAAGAATTTTGAGAATTCAACATTTGAACAGATTTACATTTCAAGTGTCATGCAGAAAAAGGAGTAGAGATAGTTTATGGGAAAAGATGCAGTAGAGCAGATCAAGGAAAACATTATCAATGTCGATTATGCTGATGTAATGGAGAAATCATATATTGATTATGCAATGAGTGTAATTACGGCAAGAGCTTTACCTGATGTCAGAGATGGATTAAAGCCGGTTCAAAGAAGAGTTGTATATGACATGTATGAACTTGGAATTACATCGGATAAGCCATGTAGAAAGAGTGCAAGAATTGTTGGAGATACATTAGGTAAATATCATCCGCATGGTGATTCTTCTTGTTATGGTGCAGAAGTAATCATGGCTCAGGATTTCAAATACAGAATGCCTCTGATTGATGGGCAAGGTAATTTTGGCTCCATTGAGGGAGATGGAGCAGCAGCAATGAGATACACAGAATGTAAGCTTCAAAAATATGCTGAGAAGGTACTTCTTGATGATTTGAAGAATAACACTGTTGATTTTATTGATAATTACGATGCAACAGAAAGAGAACCGATTGTATTTCCGGCTAAAATTCCTAATTTATTGGTAAATGGAAGTGAGGGAATTGCAGTTGGTGTTGCAACAAATATTCCACCGCATAATGTTAATGATGTCATTGACACAACAGTTCATTATATGGATAATCCAAATGCCACAACAGAGGAGTTGGTTGGTATTTTAAAAGGTCCTGATTTCCCTACTGGTGGAATTGTAAGCAATAAATCTGATCTTGTATCTTTTTATGAGTCAGGAATTGGAAAGATAAAGATTAGAGGAAAGATAGAAGTTGAAGATGTAGGAAAAGGAAAGAAAAATCTTGTAATCACTGAGATTCCATATACAATGGTTGGGGATGGAATGAGTAAGTTTTTACAGAGTATTGCATCATTGGTAGAAGATCAAACTTTAGATGGAGTTGCTGATATTTCAAATGAGACATCAAAAGATGGTGTAAGGATTGTAATTGAATTAAAGAAGAGTGCAGATATTGATTACATAAAAAATGTTCTGTATAAAAAGACAAAGTTGGAAGATACATTTGGAATGCAGACATTAGTTATCAATAAAGGGAAGCCAGAAGTTATGGGATTGAAAGACATCCTTAATGCCTTTATGGAATTTCAGTATGAGGTTTATACAAGAAAATACACTCATAAGCTTGACAAACTTACTAAGAGAAAGAATGTATTAGAGGGATTAGTCAAGGCAACAGATGTGATTGCTGAAATTATCGAAACTATTAGGTTTGCTCCTAGTATTGCAACAGCAAAGAACTGTTTAATGACAGGTGAAACAAAAGGAATTAAATTCCTCACAGATGGTTTTGAAGAAACAGCAAAGACTTTTGATTTTTCAGAAGAACATGCAGATTCCATTATTGCCATGAGACTTTCACAGTTAAACAGATTGGAAATCAATAAACTGCAGAAAGAATTAAAAGACATCATGAAAGAGATTGCATTCTGTGAAAAGGTATTAGGCAGCAGAGTTGTAATGAGACATGAGATAAAGAAAGTAATGCTGGCATTGAAAGAGGAACTTTCTACTGAAAGAAAGACAGAAATCATTGATGCAGAACCTATTGTTATCAAAGAAAGAGAGATTAAAGAAGAAAATACAGCAGTTCTGATTGACCGATTTGGATATATTCATGCTGTGGATAGAAACTTATATGAGAAAAACAAGGAGTACATAGAAGAGAACTTCAAATATGTCATTTTCTCAACAAATAAGCGAAAACTTCTTATCTTTACTGATATAGGAAAAGTTCATACATTAAAAGCAACAGAAATTCCTTATTCAAGAGTGAAAGATAAAGGACAGCCTCTTGATAATATATGTGGTTATGACAGTAGAGTTGAGAATATCTTATACATTACAGATTACCCACCAGAGGAAGAAAGAGAACTTATCTTCTTATCATCAGATGGTTTTGTAAAGAGAGTCAATTTGAATGAGTTTGATGTATCAAGAAAAACAATTGATGCTTCAAAATTGAATGATTCTCAAACAGTAGCAGGTGTCTTTAACTTTGAAGATGGACAAATGGTGGTGGGAACAAAGGATGGTTATTTTATCAGATTTGATACAAAACTTATTCCTCAAAAGAAAAAGGTAGCAGTAGGAGTGTCAAGTATAAAGCTTCAAGAAAATGATTATGTGAATTATTGTGTCACAGTAAAAAATGGAGCAGAAGAAATTTCTATCCATGACAATACAGTTCCTGCATCAAGAATCAAGCAGTCTTCAAGAGGAGCAAAAGGTGTGAAAATAAGATTATGATAAAAAACACTTGATTTTGTTTAAAAAATATACCATATTGTAAATGTAAATTTTATTTACAGAAGCATTGTGTGGCTTATCTATGATTGAGATACTTCTATCTTGCCAAAAATTGACAAATTGTGTCCTCTTGATCAGCTTTCCACACATGATTATTTATGGCAAAGAAAAATGATTGCCTAAATAGACAATTTTCTTAGATATAAGCGAGATACTTCTAACATAATTTTGCTAAATTATTTCCTGCTTGACTATCCATAAATAATATGAAGAATCATGAATTTTGTTCATGATTCTTTTTTTTTGAAAAATGTTTATTTTTTTTAAAAAAATATACCATATTATAAATGTAAAAATTTTTACAGGAGTTAAGCGTGGCTATTTCAAGATAGAAATCTTGAATATTATGATTGAGATACTTCTAATTTAGGTAAACAACTTTTTTTTGAAAATTTCTTGATCAACTTTCCATGCAAATTATTTATGGCAAAGAGTTTTCACTGATTTAATTATCCGGGATTGGATAATTAAGTCAGTGACAGATAAACTCGAATTTTATGAGTGAGATACTTCTATTTTTAAAACAAATGGATGATATTAAAAGCTTTCTTGCTCGACTATCCATAAATAACATTGGAGAGAATCATGATTGTATATCATGGTTCTTTCTTTTTTACAGAAATAAATAAAAATTTATAATAAATTTCAAGAAAAGAAAGGGGTATGTTTTATGGCATATGAAAAGTTATTGTTTAATTCAAGAAAGATTCTTGTTGTTCCAAGAGGGAATGAAGATAACACAAAACTTGCTGCAACAGCATTAAAAAATCTTTCAGATTATGGGTTTACTATCAATGAAGAAGGCTTTAAAGCATTATGTACTGCATCTGAAAAAGAGATTACAGATTGGTATTATGATACTTCAAAGAAACTAAATGAGCTTGCAGGAGGGAATCATGCATATCTTCCTTTTTATCCTAATTTTCCCAAAGAGGTAATGGAAGCAAGTGAAGTACAGTTATTTGTAGAGCAGATGGCACATTATTATTTTGGTTACAGACCAGAAGGAAGAGATGAGAAGGAAAATATTCATTCTATTGAGGAACATCCGTTGAAAGTTCTTATGGCTATTCCAAATGATGAGGGTGAAAAATATAGAATTGCTTCTGAGGTATTTCAGAACATGTTGGCAAATAAGGAAACTCCAAGTGTTGATGATTACAACAATATCATTATGGAGTATATAAATGAATCAAGAAAAAATGGACATGAATGGCTGAATCAGAGTCTGATTGTAAGCAACAGAAATACATTATGTCTGGTGTATGCAACTGCAATGTTACAGGGAGGAAATGCAGAATGTCTTCCAAAGCTTGTTACAAATGACTATTTAAGAGTAGCTAAATTTGTATCAAATGCAACAGTAAACAAGGAAACAAAGAATGTTACATTTAAGTCATTCATGGCAAATGAATTACCAGAAAGTTTTAAGGGTATGCCAAGAGGTACAAGAAAATTCATATGTGATGGATTGGATAAGCAAAAGAACTTAGAGGGTGATGTTGCTAGAGATATAAAGGGATTTAAAAAGCTTTTCAGAGTTCTGCATCCAGAGTCAGATAAGATGACTGCAAAAATGTATAATCTCAGAAATGTTGCCCATAAAGTGCATAACAATATTAAGCTTAACACCTTGGAAAAGTCCATTGAAAGAGCTATGCAGAATAAGGAATACACAAAGGCATTGAAGTTGTATGAGCAAAGACCAGGTATTTTCTTACAGAATATGAATCGTTTCATGTCTATCAGATCAACAGATGTAGAGCAGATGCAGGAAATTGCAAGTCAGTTTATGAAAACTGTAGACAAGACATTTCCTATGTGTACAACAGAGTCTTTGCTTAAAGCTTATGAGTATATAAACAGTAGAACAAGAGATACAAAACTTGCAATCCATAATGTAGACGGAAAGAATTACATCGGCGGTGTTATGGATGAAGCAATTTCAGAAAAGCTTGCTGATACATTAAAGTCAAAAATCAAAGATGTTATTGCAGACAAGGAAAAGAATGGACAAGAATTAGGAAAAGTCTATATTGATTCTGCATTAAAAGATATCCCTGTTTACAGAAATATTAAAAGTGATTCTGCTGCCATGGAAACATTACCAAAGGGAGCATCATTCGAAATTGAAAAAAACAATGATAATACGCCAAAGAATATCAGAGTATTTATTTGGTGGACAAACCAAAACCGTGAGCATGGAAGAGTTGATTTAGACTTATCTACCACCTTCTATAAAAAAGGCGAAGGTCTATTTGAAAATAAAAAATACGTTCATTATGAAAAGGCAGGTTCTCTTAGTTATTTTAGTGGATATAGAGATAGTGGCTGTGTGCATTCAGGTGATATTACCGATGGTGGCAGATTTGGTGGAAAGGGAGCTGCCGAGTTTGTTGATTTAGACTTGGATACATTAAAAAAGAATGGTATTGAATATGTAAAAGTGTATGTTAATTCATATACAGGGCAACCTCTTACAGAAATCCCATGCCTTTGTGGATATCAGGAGAGAAAAGAACTCGATAAAAGTGAAAAATTTGATATAAAGGCAGTAAAACAGACAAGTCAGCTTACAACTAATGCAGTGGGAGTGACACCTATCATTGTGGATGTGAACAATGCAAAAGTTTTGTGGATTGATGAAAAAGAGTTAAATGCAAAAGCATGTCATAATGTAGCAACCAATTACTATGGTTCATTTGATTCAATGGATTTGATTATGGAAAAATATGTACATAATCAAGGATTGTCTATGTATGAGCTTGCTGAACTTTCTGCAAAAGCAAGAGGCAGTGAAATCATTGACAATAAGGAAGAGGCAGACACATTATTCTTGGTTAATGTTCCAAAGGAAAAAGAAGAAAATCAAAGAATTATCACTGCAAAGGATAAGGATGTCTGGCTTGGAGAATTTATGACAGAACAATTTGAACCAGAAGACAAATATGAAATAGAACTTGTAAAAGAACATGGTGCTAGTATTGTTAAAGATGAATCTATTGAAAAGGGAAACAATCCGATTGATACTGTTGCAAAAGCATTAGAACAATACATTTCAGAAAATGAAGTTAATAAGGATGCAAAAGAGATTTTTTCTCCAAATGAAGATCCTTTGGAGGATAAATCAGGTGAAGAATTAGATGACGAAGAATTAGATGATGAAGAATTGTTCTAAATTTCCAATTTGTATCATATTTGTATTAGAATATTTTGAAAAGAGGTAAATAATATGAGTATGATAATCAAATGGACAAACAAATACAGCAATGAACAAGGATATGTACGTGTAATAAAGAAGTCACTTGGACATTTTGAAAATACGCAAGATAAGAAACTTGCAAGAAAATTCAGAACAGAAAAGGATGCACAAAGAGCTGTTGCTGTATTAGAGGAGATTGGAGAATCCCAAAACAACAATTTTTCTTTTGAGGAAATCTAAAAGGGAAAAGAGGTAGACATATAAATGCCTACCTCTTTTTTTCTTGCTACTAATTCTTTGAATTGTTATAATTCGCTTTGTCTTGTGTGGTTGCCATGCTATATGCATTTGCAAAACTGCATGTTTCAAAACAGCGCATCTGCATATTGATATTGTAAACAATGTCTTCCCAAACATCAATAGGAATAGATACTGTATTTCTGATTTCAGAAGATTCATCTTTTTCCTTAACTTTTACATTCAGCAATCCTTCTTCGGTTTTTACAACAGGTGCATAGAAGTTGGAAACAGTCACTTCAATTGGGTATTCTGAATTAAGATGCATGACAATCCTAACATCATAAACAAAAGACTTACCATCATCCCGTGTTTTTCTGATAATCGGTCTAAATCCTGGAATATAAATAGGAATGACAACATCTTTGGCAACATGTTCTGCATTTAATTCTCCAGAAGATAAAAGTTTTGCAGCATCTACAATAGCGTCAAGCTGTAACTTGTTCATTCTTTCATACTTTTTATTTTTAGGATCTTCCATATTCTTTTTAATAAAAGCATACTGTGAATTCAAAAGTTCCTTATTGTCTGGATTTTCCAAAAGAACTTCTGCCGGCGTTTTACCCTTTAATTTTCCAGACGAAATCTTAACAGTGTAAGCAGGAGACAGTACCTCTTCTGAATCATTATTTTCAGTAATCATCTGATTTTCCATATATTTTGTAAGGGCAAAATCACTTCTTTTCAGCAGATAAGGAATATCCTTCTTCTTAATATTAAAGGTTGCAACATTCTTGTTTGAACTGATAAGAGCTCCTGTGATTCTTGAAAAATGATTATAAATTTCAAGAGGATAGCTTTCATTTTCAAATGTGGCTTTTCCAAAGTGATTTTCAAAAGTTAAAGTCTGCTGTGTAACATAATAAGCAAACTCTAAAGGATTGTTTCTAGGTGAGTAATTTTCTGATTTTTCTGACATATGTAAATACCTCCATTCATTAAACTAAATATGAGTTGTTTTCTGTTTTATATTGTAGCAAACATTGTTTTTTCACTATTTTTGCAAAGAAATTTCCACTATTTTATTTTTCACTTTGTGTGTGTTCATATTTATATAAAATAAAAAAAAAGGAGAAAATAAGTTATGAATAAAAATTCAATTACGAAAGAGCAGGTAGAAAAGTTGGTTCTTCCAAAATTTATAAATAGAAAGGCAAATAGAAGATTTCTTGAAACTGTTCCAAATAGAAATTTTTTGGACTTGTCTATCATTTATTATATTCCACTAGATAATTATAGTAAAGTTTTTGTAATAAATGAAGAATTGATTCAGCAGTTAGAAATAACTGAAAAGGAATTGTATAGATGGGCAAACAAGAATCAGAAAAATGATTCAGCAGTGTTTTCCCTAATGAATTTTTTGTCAGGTAAGGAAGAAAACCTAATATCTGAACAGAATTTAAATGAGCCAATGTATCTGTTAACAAACAAGAATCTCTTATTTGGAGCATCAATGGTTCTAAACAAGAAAATGATGGAAGAAATATCATTGAAAATGAATGATGATGTTTTAATGATTCCTTCATCAGTCCATGAATGGATTTTATTGCCATTCCATGGTTTCGATACAGAAGAGATTGATGAAACAATAAATTTTGTCAATCAAACAACAGTAGGAGAAGAAGAAATCCTTTCAAATCATAAATATGTTTATTGGAGGGATTTGAAAAAGATGAAAATTGCATAATAATAATGGCAGCTTGTAAGAGCTGCCATTATTTTTTTAATTCATAGTTTAGAATAGCCAATAGCTAAAAAAAATCATATTCATAATAACAAAAAATATGTTTCATCTAGCAAGAAGATACTAGGAGGCAATAAAATCATGGAATGTATACTTTGTAAACAGCCTTTATCTATTATGCATCATAAAATATACAATGGTGTTATATGTCATAAATGTTATAAAAAATATCCATCATTTATAAGAGAATCCATTGATACTTTCTCAGATGTAAAACTGATTACTATACAAGATTTTTTATTAGACAGACATGTGGATTTTTTTACTCCAACTGCTAAGTATGGTTTGTTGGAAATAGATAGCATAAATGGGATTATCCAGATAAATGATAATGGAACAAATTATTATATAAATGTATTAGATTTAAAGAGTGCAGATATTTTTTGCGTATGTCCAAGAGTAGATAAATATAATCATGTAAAAGCTGATGTTAAAATCCAATTTAAAACAATACATCCCAATATTACAATTTCATATGTAATAAAAAGAAATGTTGAATGTAACACAGTAAAGAAGTCAGCAAAAGAATTAAAGTGGAATAATCCAACAAGCTTAGATATATTTATCAGCATGTTTAATCAAATGATTTTAGATGCCTGTAAAGGTTATGATAAATTATGTAAAGAAACTCTTATATCAAAGGATGATATCAATTATCTAAAAGCAAAATCTCTTTTCATGGTAAAAGATGATTACAGTGTTGATGAAATAAGGAAGACAAGAAATCTGTTAATGAATATATTTCACCCTGATAATAAAGAACATGGGAGCAATGAAAAATCAAAGATTATAAATCTTTATTATCAGATATTAAAAGAAGAATGGGAGGATAAGAATTCATGAAATCGTTAAAATATTTTGCAAGTTTATTATTGTCACTTGTTCTGACATTATTGCCTTTTGGTGGTGCAGCATATTTTATTTATATGCCAAAAACAAAAGCAAATACAGTTATCGCAATTATTATGATTACAGCAGGAATTATGCTTAATAAACCAATGCAGGCATTGAGAGTTAAGTACAGGCATGATGTAGAATATGATGAATTTGGACGATCAAAGTCAAAAGGAAATTATGAATATTTATCCAAAGAGGAAAGAGATAAGATAGATTTACAAAAAACCTTGGATATGGAAAGAATCATGGATTCATCTGCTATGAAAAAGATGACAAAACAAGGATCAAAGAACCCTGAAAAAGATATGAATTCCTTAATTGGATTAGTACCTGTGAAGAATAAAATGAAAGAAATGATAGCAAGAATGCAGTTTGAATCTGAAAGTGGCAAGAAGAAAAAGGATTTAACCAGTATGTCAGGAAGACATATGGTGTTTTATGGAAGTCCGGGTACTGGAAAAACAACAGTAGCAAGAATATTAACAGGATTTTTGTATCAGTATGGTTACATCAGAGAAAACAAGTGTGTTGAAGTTGATGGAAATTTTTTAAAAGCCGGTTCTGATACAGCTACAAAGACAGAACTTGTTATAAGACATGCTTTTGGTGGTGTGTTGTTCATTGATGAAGCATATGCATTGATTGAATCGGGAGATGGAAGCGGAGAACAAGCTGTTGCTACATTGATAAAACAGATGGAAGATAACAGAGATAGATTTATTTTGATAATGGCCGGGTATACAAATGAGATGCAGAATCTTCTCAATGCAAATCCTGGGTTTCAATCAAGAATTAAGGAATATCTGGTATTTCCAGACTATGATGATATGGAGATGAGACAGATATTCTCACTCATGGCTAATGAACAGAATTTTGTAGTTAGTGATGCTGCTTATGAAAAGTTTGATGAAAGAATAATGAAAGAGAGAAAGCTGAAGTCTTTTGGCAATGGCAGAACGGTGAGAAATATTTTAGATGAGGCTATAGACAGACATGCATTGAACTTTATGGAAGAAAAGCTTGCAAAAAATGACAAGTATAGAATATGTGATATAGATATAAGTACAGTTGTAAAAAAGAATGGATTATAAAAAGGAGAAAATTCTTATATGGAGTCACTAAAGAGAGAAAACTTATATAATGAAAATACTGTTGATGTAAAAAACAGCTTTATCTTAAATGATGTAATCAAGAGCGTAAATACACCAACGAAAGAAGAAAATGAAAGACTTATCAGACTTGCACAGAGTGGAGATAAGAAAGCAATGGATGAGGCTATTATCAGAAATGGAAAGCTTGTTCCATTTACCATTGGAAGATTATTTAAAAATATGAATGAAGATGTATATGAAGATGTTATGCAGGAAGGATTTATTGGTTTGAAAAGAGCAGTAGAAGCATTTGAACCAAGCAAGGGTTCTTTTTCTACATATGCATGCTTGTGGATCAGACAGAGAGTAGAAAGATATGTACAGGATACAAGAAGTGATATCCGTATTCCTATCTTCCAAAGCACAAAATATATTAAGATTGAAAAAGAATTAAAAACGCAGATGAATATGTATTCAGATGTAGATGTAGCATATGAAAAAGCAAGTGAGAATCTTGGAATGAGTGTTTCTGAAATGAAGGAAATCCAAAGCTTGATGAAGCCACTTATGTCTATGGACATGAAGGTAAAGAAAGATGATGGAGATGAAGATACCACAATTGGAAGTCTTATAAAATCCAAGGATGATGTAGAAAATGAAGTTGTAACCAAATATGTAAATAAGGATTTGGAAGAACTTATGAAAAACAAGCTTACAGAAAAAGAGTATAGGGTTATAAGACTGAGATTTGGATTTGATGATGGATGTCCAAGAACTTTAGAAGAAGTAGGAAAGCTTGAAAATGTAACAAGAGAAAGAATCAGACAGATTCAGAATAAAGCATTAGGGAAGTTAAGATGTCCCTCAATAAAAAAAATACTTGCTATGTAGCCAGAATATATTTCTGGCTTTTTTTATTTTAATAATGTGCAAACTCAAGGAGGGGAGGTAAATGCATAGATATATGAAAAAAAATTAAAAAAATTGCAATTTTCCCCGCCCATTTTGCATTTTTTTGTCCAATGGATAGTGAAGGGATAAATAAGATTGGTTTTCTTGAAAGATTTTTTGACTAATTGCAAAAAAACTTGAAGTGGAAATAGGAAAATGTGTGTTTTCCGTACTTGTATTTATAGAAGGAAATTTTTCAAGGGAATAACGCAAAAAGGGTGATGTTTATGATTGTGTAGTATGTATCAAGGAAAATGTAAATCATGTACAAACAGAAAGAATGAGGTATGCAAAATGAAGAACTTTTTAGTAGACAAAACAGAAATGATAAAGGAATTTGGTACAACTATAAAACATGTGGCAATTTATGCAGATAATCTGGATGAAAAAATTGCAGCAACTATCAAACCATTTATGGAAAGCATGGCAGAATATGGTGTTGACTGTCATTTTGGTTCATCAAAGTCATGGAATGTGTTACATGACAACCTTAATTTCTATAGGATGACAAAAGTAATGAAAGAAAAGGCAATATGCATTGAGTTTTTGAATATCTTGATGTGTGATGAAGTCTGGATTTTTGATAATGGATATGATAATTATCTGGTTGGTGGTCGTCTGGATGAACGTCTGAGAGATCTCGGCATTTCTATAAAGTTTTTGTGTCAGACAGAAGGCACATGGGATTTTTACATGGGACGTAAAAGTTCATATGATGAAAATGCGGATGAAGTTGTGGATGATTATTATATGATTGGAGAAGTTGAAATATGCAATAATAAAGCAAAGCCATGTTGTCATACATGTCGTAGCTTGTCAATGGAAGTATTGTCTAAAAGAGAATATGAACTTGCCACAGAAGCATTGAATCTGTCACATATGATTATGGCTTTGGAAACAAAAGGAATGGTTAGACAAGATAATTCATTAATTAAAAAGGCAAATCAGTATTTGGGTACAGTCAATGAGGTGCTTTTGGGAATTCTGATGTCTGAGCAGATATGTGATGACAACACATTACAGACATACAGTGCAAAGAATGATTTTACAAGAGCTGAGTTAGACTTAATCATGAATGAAATATAGTAAAAACAATAATGGTTTTGTCATTTAGTAACAAGATAATTACAAGTAGCATATCTTCGGAAAAAAATTATTTGTTAAATTTCAAATACACATATTCTAAATAGCAAAGGAAAAAGAAGGGAGCTGTTTAGAATGAAGTATTATTATGAACTCTTTGATAAAAATGAAGTCTCTGAACTTCATAATTTATTAAGAGTATTGAAGAAAAATGAAAAGAACATTCCAATGGATGTTCTTAAAACAAAATACAAAGTACCATATGAGGAATTGAAGCTGAAGATTTGGTACTGCATCAAGGTTCTCTTGATTAAGGGGACAATGGAAAAGATTTCTTTCAAGGGAAATGGAGACAAGTTGTTTTTCTTTGAAAGAGCAAGTGACTGTATTGATAAATCAGTTATCGCAAAGGGCTTTTATAGAGAAGTTCTTGAAAATGGAATCTCAGATGATGCAATCAAGTTTAATAGAGAGGCAGAGGAAGAAATTTTGGAACTGTCTCTGATTCAGCTTGAAAAAGCATCATAAATAGGAGGATATAAAATGGAAGGTGATTAAGAAAAAAAAGGACATGATTTTCATGTCCTTTTTACTTTTATAAAGGCAATAAGTCATATTGATGGTAAATCATTATAAGAGGAGTGAAATAATGGATAAAAATACAATTGTGCTAGTTGGACAGACTAACTCAGGAAAAACTACAGTTGCAAAGCTGTTAGAACCATATGGTTACAAGAGAATTGTAACTTACACAACAAGACCACTAAGACAAGGAGAAAGAGATGGAATTGATTACAATTTTGTAACAGATGAGAAGTTTAAGTCCATGATTAAAAATGGTGACTTTGCAGAATATACAGAATACAATGCATTATTTGGACATGTATATTATGGTTCAGCAAAAGAAGACTACTTATCTGATGACAAGAAGGTAATCGTGCTTAATCCTTGTGGACTTCAAGAATTACAAAGGAATTTAATTCCTCACACATCTATTTATTTGGATGTATCCATGGATGAACTTTTAAGAAGAGCATCAAAAAGAGGAGATGATATGGAGGAAGTAAAGAGAAGATTGAGGGATGATAAAGAAAAGTTCCAAGATATTGAATCCAAGGTTGATATCATTATCAAAGATGGTACATTGGAGGAAATTTTAGAAGCTATTATCCTTTAAAAAGAAAAGAGACATGAAAATTATTCATGTCTCTTTTTTTTTCTGTAAGCTATAGTTCTTTATGTATTTCACAAAAAAAACTACAAATAAAGTTCTGTAATAAAGTCTGTATCCTCAGAAGGAATACTCATGTATTTTATTACTAAGTTCTGGAAGAACTTTGCTTTCTGATTTTCCTTTTCTTTTCTGGCAGTTTGGATTTCACACTTCATACAGACATTTGTACCAACAGTAAACTTGCTTTTGATTCTGTCCAAGTTGCTAACATAATTGAAAGCTAACACATTAAATTTCTCATCCTCTGGAAGAACAAGGAAACTTAAAATGCCATTCTTTTCATTTACAGAAGTGATAGTTCCATTTAACAAAACTTCATTCTTGTATTCATAGTCTCCACCAAGCTTCATCTTAAACTTTTCTGACATCTCATTACCAATAGGACAAATAAGATAGCCTCTAACAAACTGCTCAAAGTAAAGTTTACCGTCTTCTGTACGCTTTCCTCTTACCTTGATAGAACCTACGATGTTAACAAAATCATTCTTTTTGTAATTTTCAACAAGTCCTCTTTCTGTTCCATTGAACACAACCTGTGGGAAATTATTATTGGCTCCCTTGATAAAGAGAGTGACAATAGTTACATTTCTTCCAGTATAAATGTTTTGAATCTTTCCTTGTAGTTCTACTACATTCATAATTTTTTCTCCTTTCAAAACTGCTTTTTTGTTATTGTCACACACAGTAAATATGTAATTATTTTCCATTGTGAGAGTAAATAATTCATATTTAGAATATAAATATCAATGAAAGAAGGAATGTAAATGAATCAATCATCAATTAGAAAAACTTATGTTTTGGATACAAACATCTTTATTCATAATCCAAACTGTATGAATAAATTTGAAGATAATGAGATTGTAATACCTTATGTAGTTCTTGAAGAGTTAGACGGGCTTAAAACATCAAGAGATGGAGAAGTTGCATATAATGCAAGAGAAACATTGAGGAAATTAAAAAGTCTCAGAGAAAAAGGGAACCTTTTAAAAGGAGTGCAGATGGATAATGGTGGTTTGATTTCTGTTTATGCTCCTATGGAAAAGGAAGTTATGGAAGAAAAATTTGGTTATTGCATCTCCCTTCCAGAGGGGTGGAACAGTGAAAAAGCAGATAACAGAATCTTGCTTTCTATTATGAATCTTATGGAAGAGGAAAGCATGGGAGATGATGATAAAAATCAGATTATCCTTGTAAGTAATGACAGTAATATGCTGATTAAAGCAGACTGTCTTGGAATTAGAGCACAAGAATATAAAAATGACCGAGTTGCTAATATTTCAGATATTTACAAAGGAAAAAGTATAAGATACATATCTGATAAAGATTTTGATAAGCTTATAGAAAATAAAAGATTAGATGTAACAATGGATTCTTTTATATGTGATCAGATTCCATATCCATATGATGGGGAATTTATAAATGTATTAAACAGCAGCGGTGGAAGTCTTTTAACTAAATATAGAAACAATCAGCTTGAATTATTGTCTTTTGATAAGAGTCATCCTTGTGGGCTTACACCAAGAAATGCCGGACAGACATTTTTGGAAGAGTCTTTAATGGAAGATTACAATATATGTCCTCTTACAATCTGTAATGGGCCGGCAGGAACAGGAAAGACATTATTTGCAGTTGGATGTGGTCTGGAACAAGTAATGGAAAGTAAGAAATATAAGCAGGTACTTGTATGCAGACCAAATGTAATGATGGATGAAGAAATTGGATTTTTGCCGGGTACAGAAAAAGAAAAGATATCACCACTTTTAAGAGGTGTATATGATAATTTGGAAGTGTTGTTTGGCAATAAGGATGATTCTTTAGACCAGATACAGGATAAAATAAATGAGTTGTTCCAAAGAGGGTATATCACAGCACAAAGTATTGCATATTTAAGAGGTAGATCAATTTCAAACACATACATAATCATTGATGAATGTCAAAATGCATCTCCAAACCAAATCTTTTCAATTATCACTAGAGCTGGGGAAGGAACAAAGATTGTTCTTTTGGGAGATGTAAACCAGATTGATAATCCTAGATTGGATAGTAAGAACAATGGTCTTGTGTATGCAATAGAAAGAATGAAAGACTCATCATTAAGTCAGGTTGTAACATTTGAAGAGAAAGAATGTATAAGAAGCAGACTTGCAAGAGAGGCTTCTGACAAGTTGAAAAAGTAATGAAAATAATATTGAAATGTTATAATGATGGAAATCAGATTAAATTAAAAAAGGGATATTATGGATTGTATTATTCTTGTTGTGGATTGTTTTGCAACACAAGATTCTCATGCAATAAGAAAATAGATATAGAGTATGAGATTATGGAAAAGTATCACAGAAAGCAATTAAAAATTGGTGAAAGCTTTAGTTGTGAAGGATTTTACATAACAATACAAGACATTACAAGTGATTATATAGATGCATATATATACAAAAGGGAGTGATGCAAGGTGACAATGAGTTTTGATGCATATGATGAAATGGTTGAAAAGTTTGAAAAAATTGAATTAAATCCACCATATCCATCCTTTGAACAGATAGAGATGTTTAGAAAAGAACCAGAGCAGTGGATTAAATACTGTTGTTTTATTCTCGAAAAAGCAAGAAAACCAGAAACTGCAGAAGAGAAATACAGTAAGAAAAATTTAACTGAATTTGTAAATGAAAATTTGGAACTTATAGATTCTGTTGAGTAAAAATTAGTCAGCATCAGAAAAACTGATGCTGATTTTTTTTATTTTTAGCTCTTGAATAACTCATATTAAATGTACTCGTATATAAAAATAAAAAAGGAGGACAATGATATGAGTAAGAAAATTATTACATGCGACAGCATCATTTTAGAGGGAAATCATGCCTTGGTTGCTCATGGGGGTGTATGGTATTGTACATCATCATTGGAAAGAGTGATTAAAGCAGGGGGATATATGGAATTAGAGACAAAAAATTCCATATATAAAACGAGAGCATCTCATAAAGCACATAGTATCAAGCTATGTGCTGATGGGAGAGCTCTTGCAGTTCTCCCAAATGGTGACATTGCACACACATCGACAGTGTGCGATGTTACCTATAATGTAAATGGAGATGTATCTGAGATAAAAACTCGGAACTCTGTTTACAGAGTCGCATAGTTCTCATATTTTTAGAAAGCCTGTGCAGAAATGCATGGGTTTTCTTTTGTTCATTATGAACAAAAGATTGCTGATTTTTTTCTTTGCAAAAACTCATACTAAATTTACAAGAGTATTATTAAATAAAAAAGGAGATAAATCATGTATATCAAAAAAGATAAATACAACGATATAAGAAGCATTGTATTGCGTAATATGAGAAATAATGGATATACAGAAGAAGTTTTCTTTGATACAAAGGAACCTTTTTTGTATAACCTAAAGGAAGCCGTGGAATTTGCAAAGGATTACTTGGCATTGAATGACTGCACAACAATAACAATCATTGGTGATTATGATGTAGATGGAATTTGTGCAACAGAAATCATGAGAAGAGGACTTTGTACATATATTGCAGAAGAAGGATTAAAGGTAACTGTAAATACAAGACTGCCAAGAAGATTTTCAGAAGGATATGGATTATCTGAAAAGATTGTTGATGAGATTGACAGTGGGCTCGTTATTACAGTTGATAATGGAATTGCTTCTTTTGATGCAATTAAAAAGGCAAAAAACAAAGGACTTTCAGTTATCATTACAGATCATCATCTGCCACCAATCAAGAAAGGAAAAATGGTTTTGCCAGATGCAGATGTAATTCTTGATCCACATATTGAACCTCAAAAATCAGACTTTGAGGATTATTGTGGAGCTGGACTTGCTTACAGATTTGTAAAGCTGCTTAATCCAAATAAGAAGTTTTTGGAACTCCTCTCACTTGCATCCATTGCAACAGTTGCGGATATCATGCCATTGTATGGTGCAAACAGAGAAATGGTTAGGAATGGTTTAGACTTGTTTAATCATCTGAAAGTTGTTCCTGGATTAAAGGATCTTATGATTAAGCTTTCTATTGCAGATGGACATGCAACTGAGGATGATTATGGATTTAAGATTGGACCTACATTTAATGCATCAGGAAGACTTTTTGATAATGGTGCTGAAAGAGTATTAAGACTTCTTAAGATGGATTATGATGATCCTAAGATTCCATTCAAGGCAAATAACCTCATAAAAACAAATGAGGAAAGAAAAGCAATCACAAAAAAAGATATGGAAAGAGTCTTAGAACATTATGATGGGAAAAGACCTATTGTAATTCATGATGAAGAAATTGGGGAAGGCATTATTGGATTGGTAGCTGGCAGAATGACTGAAAGCTATCATAGTCCATCCATTGTTTTCACGAAGACAGAAAAAGAAGGAATTATAAAGGGTTCAGGAAGAAGTATTCCAGAAATCAACTTGAAAGAGGTTTTGGATAAAATCCAAGATAAGATTGTTGGTTATGGAGGACATGCAGGTGCAGCAGGACTTTCTATTGAGTTATCAAAACTTGATGATTTTAAGGAAGCTTTTGAAAAAGCCTGTGGAGAAATTCCAGAATTGTCAAAGGATGTTTATTATGACATGGAATTGGAAGTTAATGAAATTCCAATGATTGTGCAGGAATTAAATTCCTATGCTCCATATGGAGAAAAAAATCCTAAGATTTTATTTCATATGGAATATGAGGTTGATCCAGAAAAATTTACCAGAATTGGTGATGGAACACACTTTATGATTAAGGATGATGTAATCACAATTATGGGATTTGGAAAAGCTGATGAATATGAGAAAAAGGGAAAGCCATCAAAACTTGATTGTGTAGGATATTTGTCAGAGTCATGGTACAATGGAAACTGTTCTTATAAGTTTGAACTTGTTTCATTCAATGACTAATCTTATGACTAAATTCTATAACTAAATGAGAGTTTCTATGACTAAACAGCATTAAGATAGAGGGTGTGTATTAAATGTGATACATGCCTTCTATTTTTCTTGATTGAATTTTACATATTATATAAAAATAAATAAAAAGGGAGATAGAAAATGGAGAAATTATTACTCACTGTGAATAGTGAATACAAAGAAGATTTTCGAAATATTTGTTTACAAGAAGATATTTCTGATGAGGAAAGAAATATTCTTGAAGAAGGAACAAATTTGGAAAAATCTGAAACCTTTGTGGAAGCAATTGAAAGTGATTTAATGGATAAGGGTTTTACAAAGGAAGAGATTGATGAAATTGTAATCAATCAAATCAATCAGAAAACAGCAATAAAATATATTGCATATGTTGTTTCCTTAGTGGGAGACTATGATAGCTATGAAGAGTTTATGGAAAATGTAAGATGCATGAATCCTAATATACAGGATATAAGTACATCTTTGTTTGAGAAGATAAACTCTGAATATGAAAAGCTCTTATGATTTGTGAAATGTCAAGCCCCTCTGCTATAAGCAGAGAGGCTTATTTTATCCAATATTTAGCAAAATACTCCCACCTCTGTAGGTGGAGAGATGAATGCATAAAGAGTGTTATGTTTTACTAATTCCATGATGTTTTGGTAAATATATATCATAAAAAATATATGGATATATTTTCCAAATCTGATGAAAGGAGAAACAGTATATGTATCTTACTGTAAAACATCAGGTAAAACATCTGTCTAAGGAAGACTACAAAACAATCAGGAAACTCTGCCATACAGCAAAGAATCTCATGAATGAAGCCATATATAACATTCGCCAGCATTACTTTACAGAAGGTAAATTCCTTAAATATGAGAAGAATTATACTCTGTTAAAATCTTCTGAAAATTACAGATTGCTTAATTCCAACATGACACAGCAGATACTTAAAGAAGCGGATGGCGATTTCAAATCATTCTTTGGTTTGATAAAACTTGCTAAACAGGGTAAGGTGGAACCTTAAATATCAAACTTCTTAAAAAGAACTGTAAGTTCTACAAAACTCCCACTTCAAGCGAAGTTAAGTGGTGAGTAGTTCACTGTTATGAAAATGGTTAATTTTTTACCATTGTTTTGAAAAAATTGGAAAATATCATATTTAAAATATAGTTTTAGTTTAAGATATAAGCAAAATATATAATTATGATTTCACTTAATAAAGGGGGCAGTTATTAAGAATGACAGATGTGGCTATATTGATACCTTGTTATAATGAGGCAAAAACTATTGCTAAAGTTATCAATGATTTTAAGGCACAGTTACCTTTAGCAGAAATATATGTATATGATAACAATTCAACTGATGATACTGTAAAAATTGCAAAGGAAAATGGAGCTTTTGTTAAACATTGTTATCAGCAAGGAAAAGGAAATGTTGTTAGACAAATGTTTTTTGAAATAGATGCAAATTGTTACATAATGGTTGATGGAGATGATACATATGATGCATCAAGTGTAAAAGAAATGGTTGATTTAGTATTATCAGGACAAGTAGATATGGTTGTGGGAGATAGACTATCATCAACATATTTTGATGAAAATAAAAGATTGTTTCATAATCAAGGGAATAAACTTGTAAGAAAACTTATAAATGTGTTATTCAAAGCTGATATTAAGGATGTTATGAGTGGGTATAGAGCACTTAGTTATAGATTTGTTAAAACATTTCCTGTATTAACTAAGGGATTTGAAATTGAGACAGAAATGACAATACATGCAGTTGATAAAAATTTAAGTATTAATCATGTAGTTTGCTCTTATCGTGACAGACCAAAAGACAGTGAATCAAAATTAAAAACAATACCTGATGGATGTCGTGTTTTGAAAACAATCATAATGATGTGCAGTACATATAAGCCATTTCAGTTTTTTGGCTCAATTTCATTGATATTGTTTTTATTAGGTATCGGATTTTTCTTACCTATTTTTTCTGATTACTTGATTAGTGGAATTGTTCAAAACTTTCCAACTTTGATTATGTGTTGCTGTGTATGGATGATATCTATACAAAGCTTATTTTCAGGTCTGATATTAGATGTTTTTCATAAGAAAAACCGTCAAGACTTTGAATACAGACTAGGCAAGATGACTGAACAAAAAAAGGAGTTGAATAAAAAAATATGATAATGAAATTAAAAGAACAGTTATCAGTAAAATCAATAAATATAATGCTGTTTGTTATTATTTTTTTAATAGGATTGATGGTTTCTTTGAATTATTATGATAATGATGTTTATTGGATAATTGCCCAAGGACGAGAAATTTTGAAGCATGGTATAATATATAATAATACTATGAGCATCAATCAAAATGATAAAATTGTAATACAACAATGGTTATATGATGTTATTATTGCATTGATATATGATAATTTTGGAGATGTTGGTTTATATCTATGGAATTTCACAGGATGGCTTGGGTTATTAGCTTGTTCATTCGTATTTTTTAAAAATAAAAAATTTTCTTTTCACTTAAATTGCATATCAGCAACATTAGTTGCATCAACATTTACATACTTAAATGATAGACCAGAATGTATAACAATTATATTAATGTTAATAGAATGCTGTATATTGGAACAAGTTAGAAAAGAAGAGTGTAATGAAAAAGTTTTATGGTTTTTACCATTGATAATGTTGTTGGAAATTAATTTACATGCGTCTTTGTGGCTTTTTCATTTTATAATTATATTGCCATATTTAATTCCATTTGGCAAAAAAATAGGAATAAAAAATACACAAATCCCATTCAATAAATTTAGGATAATTATATTGGTAATGTTGGCTGTTATGCTATTAAATCCATATGGAATTGATAACGTTTTGTATGTATTTAAGTCTTTCACAACCTTGGGAAAAGTAAATATTGCTGAATTAAATATGGCAACAATGTTGTCACCATATTGTTGGATGCAATGGTTATGTATTATTGGCATTATAATTAGTTGGTATGAAAGGAAAATTACTTCAGTTGATTTGTTGATGATATCAGGTATAACATTTTTATCATTCACAGTAATAAGAAATAATATATTTATGCCAATAGCATTGGTATACACTATTCCTTATTTTAATTTGCTGTTTTTAAAAGATGGAAGCAAATTACAACAGTATTTAACAAAGGAATTATACATCATGTTTGTTGCAATTGTGTTACTTCTATTATCAGATGGCAAAACACAATTGAGAGAAATGTCTACATTTAAGAAAGATGTTTCAGAAAATTCTAAAACTGCAGATTTTATAATTGATTATCTGGATAAAAATACTGATAAAGATACAGTCAGATTGTTTACTGGTTTTAGTGTAGGAGGGATATTTGAATTTAATGGATATAAAGTATATATGGATGCTCGACCTGAATTACATTCATCAAAAATCAATGGTAATGATGATTTTGTTGATGAATATATGAGTTTAAGAAATTCATATGATATCAAATCAAAGAAAATCTTGGAGATTGGCGATTATGAGAACTTTATTGTTAAATATGATTTTGATTATATTGTTATAAATAATAAGTATGAAAATGTGTTTCATATGTATTTAATATCACAACCAAATCTATATAAAAATGTTTGTTCTAATACATATTACTCCTTGTATGAAGTCCAAAAATAATTTAAACAAGATTTACTTAGGACTTAAATAAGTTTCATGGTAAACCTCTCTGTCTATAGCAGAGGGGTTTATTTTATTATGCCATATTTTCCATATTATTTATAACACTTAAAAATTAGGAGGAAGAAAAAAAATGGCAAAGGCAAAGAATACAGCAAAGGCAACAGAGGCAACTTCAACAGAGGTAACAGAAAATGCCTCAACAGAAGCAAAGACAACTCCAACAGAGACAACAGAGACTACTTTAGCACAAACTAAGGAAACTAAAAAGAAGAAGTCAATTTTTGAGTTGGGTTCTTCTTATGTAGAATTGGAGGAACTTCTTGAAGATGATGACATCACAGAGGCTGAGTTCAAGGAAAAGCTTCTTGAACTTAATATTGATACCGATGCAAAGATTGAACGGTATCTTGAACTTGCAAATGAGTATGCAGCACGTGGCAATGCAGAGATTGCATATGCAAAGGCAGCAGAAGATGCCATCAGCAAGAAGAAGAAGGCAGGAGAAGCTGACGTCAACAAGTCGAAGGCATTGAAGAATGCTGTTATTGCTGTGTTGAAAGTCAGAGGAGACAAACAGTTTGTTGGTAAGCTGTTTAAGGCTACTATCAAGAAAAATCAGCCTTCTTTGGAGTATGATAGTTTGGATGATATTCCAGATGAATTCAAAACTCCACAGGAACCAAAGCTTGATACCAACAAGCTAAAGAAATATTTAAAAGACTTGGAGGCTGAAGATAAGACTTGTGAGTTTGCAAGATTAAAGTACTCAGAGTCTTTAATTGTGAAGTAAAAAACAAAAAGAAAAACAGCAGATAATCTGCTGTTTTTTTTATACAGTTGGATATTACATATTATTTATATAACTTCAAATAGAGTAAGGAGGTAATTATATATGATTAAAACAGTACAAAAAAGAAATGGTGAATTGGTAGCATATGATTCATCAAAGATTAAAAATGCCATTCAGAGAGCGAATGGGCAGATAGATTATTATCTGCAGATTTCAGATAAGCAGGTGGATGAGTTAGTTTCTGATGTTGAACAGAATTTGCGAAATGATTGTCCAACAGTGGAGGAAATCCAGGATACAGTAATAAACTGCATCATTAAAAGAAATTATTCTGAGCTTGCAAAAGTCTATATTGTGTATAGACATGATAAAAGCAAAGTCAGAGATATCAGCAAGGGTGTAAGAGAAAGTATTATAACTCTTGTTAATGGAAGCAACAAGGATGTAATGGAGGAAAATTCCAACAAAAATGCAACAGTTGCTTCTACACAGAGAGATCTGATTGCTGGTGAAGTGTCAAAAGACATGGTAAAAAGAGATCTTCTTCCAAAGAAAATTGTACAGGCACATGAAAATGGTGTTTTGCACTTCCACGATGCAGATTATTTCTTGCAGCCTATCTTTAACTGTTGTTTGGTTAATGTGAAAGATATGCTTGAAAATGGAACAGTAATGAATGGGAAAATGATTGAAACACCAAAGAGTTTTCAGGTAGCTTGCACTGTAATGACACAGATTATTGCTGCGGTAGCATCAGGACAGTATGGAGGACAGTCAGTAAAGGTTTCTCATCTTGGACGGTTTCTTGCTATGGATTATGAAAAGAATCTGAAAACAATCAGAAAAGAGGATGATTCTTTATCTGATGAGCAGGTAGAAAAGCTGGCAAGAGCAAGAACAAAGGAAAATCTGAAAGCTGGTGTTCAGACAATTCAGTATCAGATCAACACTCTGATGACAACAAATGGACAGACACCATTTGTAACACTCTTTTTACATTTGGATGAAAGTCTTGGATATGTAGATGAGCAGGCTGAAATTATCCGTGAGATTCTTGAACAGAGAATTGAAGGAATGAAGAATGAGTGTGGAGTTTATGTAACACCACCATTTCCAAAGCTTATCTATGTGTTAGATGAAAACAATTGTTTGAAGGGTGGTAAGTATGATTGGCTTACAAAGCTTGCAGTAAAGTGTTCTGCAAAGAGAATGTATCCTGATTATATTTCTGCAAAAAAGATGAGAGAAAACTATGATAATGAAGTATTTTCTTGCATGGGTTGCCGGTCATTTCTTTCTCCTTGGAAGGATGAAAACGGAAACTACAAGTGGGAAGGACGCTTTAATCAGGGAGTTGTATCTTTGAATCTTCCTCAGATTGGAATCATTGCAAAAGGAGACTCTTATAAGTTTTGGCAGTTAATGGAAGAAAGAACATCTCTTTGTTTTGAGGCTCTTATGTGCAGACATAAGGCTTTACTTGGAACAAAGTCAGATATTTCTCCAATTCATTGGCAGTATGGAGCAATTGCAAGATTGAAGAAGGGGGAAGTTATTGATCCATTATTAAAAGATGGATATTCCACATTATCTCTTGGTTATATTGGCTTGTATGAAGTTACAAAGCTTATGACAGGAGAAAGTCACACAACAAAGAAGGGTGAAGAGTTTGCCTTAAAGGTAATGAAATACCTTAAAAATAAGTGTGATATGTGGAAGGATATGACTGGACTTGGATTTGGTCTTTATGGCACTCCGGCTGAAAGTCTTTGTTATAGATTTGCAAAGATTGATAAAGAAAAGTATGGAGATATTCCTGACATCACAGATAAGGGGTATTACACAAACTCTTATCATGTAGATGTAAGAGAGAAGATCGATGCTTTTTCAAAGTTGAAATTTGAGAGTCAGTTCCAGACAATTTCATCTGGTGGTGCAATCTCTTATATTGAAATTCCAAATATGCAGAACAATTTAAGTGTTTTGGAAAAGGTTGTTAAGTTTATTTACGACAACATTCAGTATGCAGAGTTTAACACAAAATCAGATTATTGTATGGAATGTGGATATGATGGAGAAATCATCATCAATGATGATAATGAATGGGAATGTCCTCAGTGTGGAAACAAGAATCATTCAACATTATCTGTCACCCGTCGTACTTGCGGATATCTGGGAAGCAATTTCTGGAATGCAGGTAAGACAAAAGAGATTAAGGCACGTGTAATGCATTTTGATCTGTCTGAGGGAAAATAGTGTCTCAAAAAAAATCAAGGTGCTGTTAGTAATAGCAGCACCTTTTATAGGAGGAACTAAAATGAATTATGCAAATATAAAAACGTTCAATACAGAAAATGGAGAAGGAATAAGACTTTCACTGTTTGTATCAGGATGTACAAATTGCTGTGAAGGGTGTTTCAACAAAGAAACATGGGATTTCTCTTATGGAAAACCATTTACGGAAGAAACAATCAACAGTATTGTTGATGAGTTAAAAAAGCCTTTTTATGATGGACTTACAATTTTAGGTGGAGAACCATTTGAGATTTGTAATCAGTCAGAGGTATTAAAACTCATTGAAAGAGTAAAAAAAGAAATTCCAGAAAGAAACATTTGGATGTACACAGGATTTACATATAATGTAGATCTGATTCCAGGTGGAAGAAGATATATTCCTGATGTCACAGACAAAATACTCAACTCCATTGATATATTAGTGGATGGAAAGTTTATTTTGGAGAAAAAGGACTTGAAATTAAATTTCAGAGGTTCTAAAAACCAAAGAATTATTCTGATGGAAGAAACAAGAAGAAGCAATGAAATTGTTCTTTCATCATTGAACAATTAGGAGGAAAATAAATGTATAAAAATTATGGAGATGTTAATTTCTTTGAGTATGGCATTTATGTAAAAGAATTAGGCAATAATGAGTTTTCTATATTAAAATGCATGCCATCTGATGATGAAATGTATGGATTTGGAGAACTTGTGGTGTCTATTGATGATGGATGGATTGATAAAGATGCAGTTATGTCATATGCAGGCATGGAGAACTTTGATCCTATCATGTTTGCTATTGCATGTACAGATTATTATGCATGGGAAAATTTTGGTTCATTCAAAAGACTCACTAAAAAGGAAGTAGAAGAAAACTTAAAGGTATATAAAGGTATATAATATTTAATCATAAAAAAGTCTCTCTGAAAAACAGAGAGACTTTTTTTATAAAATATCTCCAAGCAGATTATTTTTCTTATTTTCCATGTCTTGAAGGTCATGGATGTCCCTTACCATTTGCTTGTAATTTTTTGAACTTGTCAAAGTAAATTCAATAGAAGTTGTAAATCTGTCTTTATCTGTCTTTTTACTATACTCCACATTAAACAAAACGCTTGTTTTATTTATGTCATCTACACAAGGCTTTAATATTTTAGAATTAAATTTTCTATAATCATCATAATATTCCTCAGTACAGTTAAGTTGCTGTCTTAACTCATCAAGTGAAATCTGCCATGTTTTATGCATGAATTTTTGAGAGAGCAAATATTCAAATAAGAGAATAGATTTTGAATTTTTCAAGTTAATTACATCTCTTAATTGAAAAACAGTATATTGGTTGATATCAAACATATAATTCTTTGCAAAATCAGAACAGGTAAGAGATACACACCACTCTTTATTATCATCCATAAAACAGTAACTTGATTGGAATAGGGTAGACTGAATCCATTCACCCTTTTCATTTTCAATGCTGATTTGGGTTTTTAATAAATTACTTATATTTTGTTTTAAGTCACTTGCTTTTATCTGTGTACCTACTGCCTGTTCAAGTAGTTTTTTTTTACAACAATAGTTCTGCTGCCTTCATCTCTTGGTTGTATAACAGACAAATACAAATCCAATATAATAAGTTCTCTTTTAGTAAGAGAATTATTTTTAGATAAGATAAGTGCATTTGACTTTTCAATGAAATTTTTTGTGACATCCATAGGTAAATTGTTTTTTTTCTCATTCATAATTAAAATAAATTCCTCTCTTTGTAAGCATATCATCTCTTTGAATTAAAACACTTTCCACTTGTTTGTGATTGTTTTTATTGTATTGATAATTCAAATCAATAATCTCATTCACTTTTTGAAGTGATGGTTTAAGTACTTTAGAGTTAAATTTTGAAAAATCATCATAATATTCACTATCCTGTATACCAAACAGTTTTTTCAATTCTGTAATGGATACAACAGAAGATGGTATTGTCT
>ERZ808252.415-NODE-415-length-42102-cov-4.209052_pt1 | contig 42102 bp, 34 predicted proteins | sample MGYA00521242_ERZ808252 | MGnify/ENA primary metagenome ERZ808252 (study PRJEB31516, sample SAMN03275581) | gut metagenome | biome: mammalia-associated habitat; material: feces | host: Papio cynocephalus | place: Kenya | collected 2012-08-07 ...
GATGATGGCATCGGCCTCGCTCACGCCATGGAAGGCACCTGCCATGAATGGGTTGTCGTCGGGAGCGTTGCAAAATACAACTAATTTAGCAGGGCCGATGCAATCCTTGTCTTTCGTTTGCTCAGAACTGTCCTTGATGATGCTGCCCATCAATCTCACGGCATCCATGTTGATACCGGTTTTAGTGGAACCCACATTGACGCTTGAGCAGACCACGTCGGTGACAGCGAGAGCCTTGGGTATGGAACGGATAAGCAGTTCCTCACTCGGTGTCATGCCCTTGCTCACTATGGCAGAGAATCCGCCAAGGAAGTTCACGCCTATCTTTTTGGCGGCATCATCCAGCGTCTTGGCTATTGCAACATAGTCGTCGATAGTCTTGCAACAAGCCGCTCCCACCAAGGACACGGGCGTGACGCTGACACGCTTGTGGACAATCGGGATGCCGATCTCTCGCGAGATGCTTTCGCCTGTCTTCACCAAATCCTTGGCAAGGGATGTTATTTTGTTGTATATCTTTTCGCAAGTCTCTTTCAAGTCAGAGCTTGCGCAGTCAAGCAGGCTGATGCCCATCGTGATGGTTCTCACGTCAAGGTTGTCCTGCTCGACCATTCGCTTGGTTTCGAGAACTTCTGAAGCTGTAATCATAATTTATCTTTCAAGAATTACCATTAACATGATTCAACCATGTCAGATTCTATACATCTTGTCGAAGATGGCTTCCAACTGTATCTTGGCCTGCACGCCCTTTTCCTTGCCGGCATCGTCAAGTTCGGAACTGATAGCCTCGAATGTCTTTCCACTTTGCGATATGTCAACAATCATCATCATGTTGAAGAAACCATGGACAATGGTCTGGTTAATGTCAAGGATGTTAATGTTGCTCTCGGCAAGGTAGGTACAGACGTGCGCGATGATTCCAACCGTGTCTTTTCCTACGACAGTAATGATAGCTTTTGTCATATTATTCAGTTTTGTTAATAATATAGGCAAAGGTAACACTATTTGATTAATAATCAAAATTAAGATAAAACAAAGTTGTGATTTTGTATCATGTCAGCGTTTGCTCTCGCTGTTAAAATGGCACACAATAGTGCCATGTTGTCACGTTTGGTGTTTGGGTACATCCTTTGATGGAAACTGGGTGTAACAGAAAAAGAAAACAAAAGAAAGGAAGAAATATGACATTCGACAAATTTACAATCAAGGCACAGGAAGCCATCCAAGAGGCAGTGAATACTGCGCAAGAGGCTAACCAGCAGGCCATTGAGCCAGTGCATCTTTTGCAAGGCATTTTGCAAAAAGGACGAGACGTGACCAACTTCGTCTTTCAGAAACTTGGCGTCAATGCAATGCAGATTGAGAATCTCGTACAACAGGAGTTGAAACACCTGCCTCGCGTTGAAGGCAGTGTACAGCCTTACCTCTCCAACGATTCCAACGCCGTGTTGGAAAAAGCCGTGGAAGACTCCCAAAAGATGGGCGACGAGTTCGTCTCCGTTGAGCCCGTTCTGCTTGCCCTCTTGCAGGTCAACAGCACCGTGAGTCGCATACTCAAGGATTCTGGCTGTACGGAGAAGGAAATGACAAAAGCCATCGAGGAGTTGCGTCAAGGGCAGAAGGTGCAAAGCCAGAGTGCCGACGACAACTATCAGGCACTCTCGAAATATGCCCGCAACCTTGTGGACGAGGCTCGCAAGGGCAAGCTTGACCCGGTGATAGGTCGTGATGAGGAAATCAGACGTGTGCTTCAGATTCTTTCCCGCCGCACCAAGAACAACCCTATAATAATAGGTGAGCCTGGCACGGGTAAGACGGCAATCGTCGAGGGGCTCGCAGAACGCATTGTGCGTGGTGACGTGCCGGAGAACTTGAAGAACAAGCAGCTCTACTCGCTTGACATGGGTGCGCTCATAGCTGGCGCTAAATACAAGGGCGAGTTTGAGGAACGCCTAAAGAGCGTCATAAAAGAGGTGACCAACGCCAACGGCAACATCATCCTCTTCATTGATGAGATCCACACGCTTGTGGGAGCCGGTGGTGGCGAGGGTGCCATGGATGCCGCCAACATCCTGAAACCAGCCTTGGCAAGAGGTGAACTGAGGGCTATTGGCGCCACGACTCTCAATGAGTATCAAAAATACTTTGAGAAAGACAAGGCCTTGGAGCGTCGATTCCAAACCGTCATGGTAGACGAGCCTGACGAGGCAGACGCCATAAGCATTCTTCGAGGCCTGAAGGAAAGGTATGAGAACCATCACAAGGTAAGGATAACCGATGATGCTTGCATAGCCGCGGTGAAACTATCCGAAAGATACATCTCCGACCGTTACCTCCCCGATAAGGCTATCGACCTCATGGATGAGGCAGCCGCAAAGCTTCGTATGGAGCGTGACTCTGAACCTGAGGAACTCGATGAGATATCGCGTAAACTCAAGCAACTTGAGATTGAGCGCGAGGCCATCAAGCGCGAGGGTGATGATGATAAAATCAAGCAACTTGACAAGGACATTGCCGAGTTGAAGGAGAAAGAGCACTCTTACAGGGCTAAGTGGGAAGCCGAGAAAGGACTGGTGAACAAGATTCAACAGGACAAGCAAACCATTGAGAGCCTGAAATTTGAGGCTGAGAAAGCTGAGCGCGAAGGTGACTATGCAAAAGTGGCTGAGATACGATACGGAAAGTTGAAAAACTTGCAAGACGACATAAACTCAGTGCAGTTGCAACTTCATGCCACGCAGGGTGGTGACGGACTCGTGAGAGAGGAAGTGACCGCTGACGACATAGCGGAGGTCGTGAGCCGATGGACAGGCATACCCGTCACGAGGATGATGCAGAGCGAAAGGGAGAAATTGCTTCATCTTGAGGATGAACTTCACAAGCGTGTCGTAGGCCAAGACGAAGCCATAAACGCCGTGGCCGATGCCGTGCGCCGCTCGCGTGCCGGACTCCAAGACCCGAAGCGCCCAATAGCATCGTTCATATTCCTCGGAACCACTGGTACGGGTAAGACGGAATTGGCAAAGGCTCTTGCCGACTACCTGTTCAACGATGAAAACATGATGACGCGAATAGACATGAGCGAATATCAAGAGAAATTCTCGGTGACAAGGCTCATTGGCGCGCCTCCGGGATACGTTGGCTACGATGAAGGTGGACAGCTTACCGAGGCCGTACGCCGCAAACCATATAGCGTGGTGTTGTTCGACGAGATAGAGAAGGCCCATCCTGACGTGTTTAACATTCTCTTGCAGGTGCTCGATGATGGCAGGTTGACCGACAACAAAGGCCGCACGGTGAACTTCAAGAACACGATTATCATCATGACGTCTAACCTTGGCTCCCAGTATATCCAGTCGCGTTTTGCCGACTTAAGCGATAGCAATCGCGACTTGGTAATCAAGGACACGCGCAACCATGTGATGGACATGCTGAAGAAGACCATACGCCCTGAGTTCCTCAACCGTATCGATGACATAATAATGTTTCTGCCATTGACAAAGGAGCAAATAGGCAAGGTCGTGACATTGCAGATGAATCGTGTCGCCAAGATGCTTGAGACCCAAGGCTTCACTTTGAAGTGGACTCCAAAAGCCATAGAATGGCTCGCCAACGTTGGCTACGATCCTGAGTTTGGTGCCCGCCCTGTGAAGCGCGCCATACAAGACTACGTGCTCAACGACCTCTCAAAGCAGATTCTTGCCGAGAAAGTGTTGCGCGACAAGCCAATAGTAATCGACGCGGATGCCAATGGCATGAAGTTCAGCAACTAAAAGGCAACAAGCAATTGTTTTTAGAGATAAATAAAATAGAAAAGTCGCAAGGCGTTTTTAAGCGTCTTGCGACTTTTTTTGTATGTTTTATAGAGACATCGGCTTTACGCTTAAATCGCGTCGCGATTCAAGCGTGAAGCCATCGCGATTCAAGCGTAAAGGCGACACGATTCAAGCGTAAAGGCGACACGATTCAAGCGTAAAGGCAAAAGGGAGCAATCACAATGCGGCACGTCGGTATTCGGAAGGTGTGCGTCCCGTTCGCGCCTTGAAGAAACGCACGAAATGCTGTGGATACTCAAAGCCCAGCCTCATGCTCACTTGCGTGATAGTCAGCGAGTCGTCGCTTAGCAACTGCTTGGCCTGGCGAAGCACTCGGTCGTTGATATATTCTTTTGCTGTTTTGCCAGTCTCGGTTTTTACAAGTTCACCGAAATATTTGGCAGAATAGCAACACTTGTCTGCAAAGTAAGCCACAGATGGAAGCCCCTCACGTGTGGCATTGTTTGCAATGTAATTGTCAAGAAGCGAGGTGAACTTCTTCACCACCGAATGGTTAATTTCCTCACGGGTCACGAACTGCCTATCGTAGAATCGCAGGCAGTAGTTGAGCAGAAGCTCGATATTGCTAACTATCAACTCCTTGGAGTGCTTGTCGATACCACGATGGAGTTCTTGGCTTATCATGTCGAGAACTCCACGGAATATATTTATCTCACCACATGATAGATGTAGAGCCTCGCTTGACGTATAGTCGAAAAACTCATATCGGCTGATATTCCTGCCCAGTGCCGTGCGGTTGAGCAAGTCGGGATGGAACACCAATGCCGTCCACCGTGGATAAGTGACATTTGGCACAGGCTCCACGTGAACCACTTGGCCAGGTGCGAAACTCGTCACCGTCATCTCGTCGAAATCGTATGGCGTGCGGCCATACGACAGCTTGCACCCCTTGTTCTCTTTTAAGAAGAGGGCATAAATACCATAGTGGTTTATGGCTTCCACGATTTCGCTCTTGTGCTCATAGCTCGCGACACTCACCAGTGGATGCAATGTCTCAAGCCCAAAGCAATCGTTAAACTCCTGCACCGAATTGATATATCGTTCAGTCATGTTATAATTTAAGATAATGACATTAATCGTTGTTAAGCTTTTGAATCCAATTGTTTAGCTTTTTTGTTGCGTGATTTGTCATTTGAGCTTGCCGTATTCCTCATCGCTCACAGGTTCCAGCCATTCGTTGGAAACATTCTCGCCCGATACTGAGAAAGCGAGATGGGCAAACCAGCTGTCTTTTGCCGCTCCGTGCCAATGCTTAACACCAGCTGGAATGTGGATGACGGTGCCAGGAAGTATCTCCTGTGCCGCCTTGCCCTCCTCTTGGTACCATCCACGTCCGGCAACGCCAACCAGCATCTGCCCTCCGCCCTTTGTGGCATGGTGGATATGCCAGTTGTTGCGGCAACCAGGCTCAAAAGTGACATTAGAGAAGCCCACTTGCTCTTTCGAAATAGGGGCGAGATAGCTTTGTCCCTTGAAATATTTGGCGTAAGCCACGTTGGGCTCGCCTATCGGGAATATCATCATGCGCTGGAATGTAGCCTTGGCATCATCTCCTTTCACGTCTTCTGCCCAAACTTCCTTGGCAAGGTTGAATGCTGCCCATGCCTTTGGCCATCCCGCATAGAAAGCTATGTGGGTGATGATTTCAGCCACCTCGGTTCGGGTTATGCCATTAGCCTTGGCTGTTTGGAGGTGATATTTCAATGAGCTGTCGGTGATGCCTTGACTGATGAGCGAGGTGATAGTCACCAGGCTGCGGTCTCTCAATGAGAGAAGGTCGTTTCGGCTCCATACCTCGCCAAAGAGGACATCATCGTTGAGATGGGCAAACTCGGGGGCGAAACTTCCCAACTGAGTGCGCCCTGCCGTCTGTGTAATTTTCTTTTGCGCCATAATTCCAATCGTCATTAAAAATAAAGTTGTGAGCAGGATAGTTCTCTTCATAAAGCCAGTTTATCCAAGCACACTTATGACATCTTCCACAATCTGCTCATCGAGCAAACGGTTGTCGGACAAGAGTTTGCTCACGTCGAAGCGGTCGTAAAGTCCCTTCTTGATGCCACCCACTAACACCTTAATGTCCGAAGGCCCATAGTAGGAGGCGATGCGCTCGCCGAATCCGCCGTCCTTGGAGCCGTCCTCAAGTGTAACCACAAGTTGATGGTTAGCCTTTAGAGATTCGAGAGTGTCAGTGTCCACGTCGTTCAGGTAGCGAGGATTGATGAGTGTGGCGTCGATGCCTTTTTGGGCAAGCAAGCGGACTACGTTCTCACCTTTCTGATAGAACGATCCTGCGGCTATTATAGCCACTTCTTTTCCATGGTGAACCACCTTGTATTTAGGCTCATAACCATAATCGAAATCCACTTCTTCAGAAGTATGGATAACGCCATTGCTCGGCATACGTAGCGCGATGGGGTTCTTGTCTTGCCTAATGGCCCAGCGCAACATGGCAAAATATTCCTCGCAAGTGGTCGGGGCGAGATAGATAAGCCCTGGAATACTGCATAGCATGGGAATGTCGAAGAGACAGATGTGCGTGATGTCGTTCATCGAGTTTACGCCACCACCTACAACGTTGATTACAGCAGGATTGGAGTTGATGCAGATGTCTTGCGCGATTTGGTCGTAAGTGCGCTGAATGAAGGTGCTATAAACAGTCCAAACCGGACGCAGTCCACCCTTAGCCATGCCGGATATCATGGCCGCGGCCTGTTCCTCAGCGATGCCCATGTCGATGTGTTGGGCACCCGCTTGCTTACGTTTCTCCGGAGTGAAGCCTGCGGCAGTAGGCGTGCCGGCTGTTACGGCGATGAGAGTCTTGTCTTGCTTCATCTCGCGCAGCATCCAGCCGCTTAAGAGCTGTCCATAGTCCTCACATGGAGTAACCACGGGTACAGAGCCATCATCGTTTCTGCGTGGACGGCTTCCGTCTTCCAGGTTGAAAGGCATTCCCCAATGCCATGCCTCCTTGTTGGCCACGGCTGGAGCGTATCCATGTCCTTTCTCGGTGTGGATGTGCACAACAGTAGGCTTTTGAGTGCCTTTCACGCTCTTGAACACCTCGATGAGCTTCTCAATGTCGTTGCCTTCTTCCAAGTACTTGTATTCGAAGCCCCAAGCCTTGAACCAGTTGTGCTCACAGGTGCCATGGCTTTCTCGCAGAGCACGCAAGTTCTTGTAGATTCCGCCATGATTCTCGGCGATTGACATCTCGTTGTCATTCACCACGATAATGATTCCCGTGCCAAGCTCCGAAGCCTCGTCAAGACCCTCAAAGGCTTCGCCACCTGACAGGGAGCCATCACCGATGATGGCGATGATGTTCTCGTGCGTCCCCTTGATGTCGCGTGCCTTCTGCAGGCCAGTGGCAAGACTTATGGAGGTGGAAGTGTGTCCCACCTCAAAGTTGTCATACTCCGGGCATTCCGATGGAGATGAATAGCCACTGATGGCATTCATGTCGTCCACATCGCCAAGGAATCCAGACGCGCGCCCGGTGAGCACCTTGTGAGGGTAGCTTTGGTGGCTCACGTCGAACACGAACTTGTCTTTTGGCGCGTCGAACACGTAGTGCAGAGCCACCGTAGCCTCCACGAAACCAAGGTTAGGCCCCACATGGCCTCCATGCTTGCTCACACGGTTCAGCACGGCCTGCCTTGTCTCGTCCGCCACAGTCTGCAACGCTTTCAAGTCCAGCTTTTTCAAGTCTGCTGGCGACTTAATCTTCTCTATGTACATATCCTATCTTGTTATATATTATATTCTTTATTTGTCATGTTTGGTTCCACGATTGCAAAATTACACATATTGCTGATATCTTCGCATACCACAACTTCAGATTGACTTACCAAAATTGCCTTTTTTCAATGCGTTATACGAGTTTTAGGTATCTTTGACATGACAGGATGACTCTTCCTTGCTTTTTTTTTCGTAAATTTGCACCAAATCGAGCACACCTTTTATTGAAGAGGAATGAAGAGAGCTGTGAGTCATTCATAGCCATGAAGCCCGTTCGAAGATGGTGACAAAAAGACTGACAAAAAATCTTAACGATAATGGATACAGACAAGATAACAGAAAAATTGGGCATAACCATGAGCCAAATGCAGCGAACTGCCGCCGCTGCCATTATTAAAGGCTCAGGCAACGTGGAAGTGCTAAGCCCAACAGGTAGTGGCAAGACACTCGCTTATCTTCTTCCGCTTGCACAGCTTATAGACACTAAATCAGACGAGCTTCAAGCCGTAGTGATAGTACCGGGCAGAGAGCTTGCCATACAATCGGCAGAAGTTTTGGCCAGCCTTAAAGCTGGCGTTCGAGGGTATGCCTGTCATGGTGGTCGTTCTGCCATGGAAGAGCATCGCGAGTTGCGCAAGGTAGCGCCACATGTGGTTTTCGCCACACCAGGAAGACTTAACGACCATTTGGACAAGGCCAACGTTGACCCAAGTGGTGTGAGATGGATTGTGATAGACGAATTCGACAAATGCCTACAAATGGGATTTGCCGACGAGATGAACCATGCCATGGAACGCATGCCAAAGACGGCTCGCCGCATATTTCTTTCTGCGACAAACATGGCTGACGACGACAGGGCAAACGGAGAACTGTCGCCGGTGGGGTTCCATGTCGTGGATTTTCTTGAAAACAGTGATGAGAATGACCGCGTAAAGATAAATATCGTGCACAGTCCCGACAAGGACAAGCTGCGAACGCTTGCCAACCTACTTGCCTGTTTTGGTGACGATAGTACCATTGTATTCCTGAATTATCGTGACAGTGTGGAACGAACGGCAGATTTTCTCAGAGACGAAGGCTTTTCTTTGGCGGCTTATCATGGCGGCCTTGACCAGCGTCAACGAGAAGAGGCTATCTATCGTTTCGCCAACGGAAGCGCAAACATATTGATAAGCACAAATCTTGGCAGTCGTGGACTTGACATACCTAATGTAAGGAATATCGTGCACTATCATCTGCCAGAGACGCAAGAAGACTATATCCATCGAGTGGGACGCACGGCACGATGGGACAAGACCGGCGAAGCGTATTTTATATTAAGCGAAGACGAGAATCTCCCTGATTATGTGGATGCCACGGTATGTGATTTCGAGTTTCCGGAAAACTTGCCGGCACCGGCCAAAGCGCGTATGGCCACACTCTACATTGGCAAAGGCAAAAAGGACAAGGTGTCAAAAGGCGATATCTTGGGATTCTTGTGTAAGACAGGTGGGCTGAAAGGCGCAGAAATAGGACGCATAGACGTTTACGACTATTATGCTTATGCGGCAGTAGACAACAGAAAACTAAACTCGGTGCTGAAAAACGTGCAGGGTTGTAAAATCAAAGGGAAACGCACGAAAGTGGAGGAGATGAGATGACGGATTGCGACTTTGGCAAAATTTGACAAATAATGAACTGTTTGGGTGCACAAGTGAATAAGAATGGTATATTTACTGTCTTTTTGTTTCGATTACGCATATAAGCAGTTGTTTTTGTATAAAAAATTTGCATAGGTCAAAATATTTAATTAGGTTTGCAATCTAAAACCAAGAAAATATCAAACCTTTTAAAATAGAAGATATGAAGAAGTACAATTTTAACGCGGGACCTTCAATGCTTCCACGTGTGGTTATCGAGAACACAGCCAAGCAAATTCTTGACTTCAATGGCTCCGGTCTCTCGCTCATGGAGATTAGTCATCGTGCCAAGGACTTTCAACCTGTTGTTGATGAGGCTGTAGACTTGATAAAAGAGCTCCTTGATATCCCCGAAGGATATTCCGTCATCTTCCTCGGTGGTGGCGCAAGTCTACAGTTCATGCAGATTCCCGCAAACTTCCTCATCAAAAAAGCCGGATATGTCAATTCTGGCACATGGGCTAAAAAAGCCATGAAAGAAGCCAAGCACTTCGGAGAGACCGTGGAAGTGGCTTCTTCCGCGGCAGACAACTACACCCATCTCCCACACTACTATGAGATACCGTCTGACCTTGATTATCTTCACATAACAACCAACAACACCATTTTCGGAACTGAGATTCGCAAGGAAATAGACTCCCCCGTGCCACTAATCGCCGACATGTCATCAGACATCATGAGTCGTCCGGTTGACGTGTCGAAGTACACCGCCATCTATGCTGGGGCACAGAAAAACCTTGCCATGGCAGGCGTTACCGTGGTCATTGTCAAGGATGACATGTTGGGCAAGGCTCCACGTGACTTGCCAACGATGATAGATTATCGTACTCACGTGGACAAAGGCTCCATGTTCAACACTCCTCCCGTAGTGCCAATCTATTCTTTGCTCGAAACCATGCGTTGGGTGAAAGAGCAAGGCGGCGTGAAGGAGATGGATCGCCGTGCGCATGAACGTGCCAAAGTGCTGTATGCTGAGATTGACCGCAACCGCTTGTTCCGTGGCACGGTAGACGCTCAAGACCGCTCTTTGATGAACATCTGCTTTGTGATGAACGACGAGTATAAGGATTTAGAAAGACCTTTCCTCGATTTTGCCATGTCGCGAGGCATGGTAGGCATCAAGGGACATCGCTCCGTGGGTGGTTTCCGCGCAAGTTGCTACAACGCGCAAACCATGGATGGCGTGAATGCGCTTGTGAAATGCATGCAGGAGTTTGAGGCTAATCATTAATCAGAAAAAAAAAGAACTATGAAGATACTTGTTGCAACAGAGAAGCCTTTTGCCGCTGCGGCAGTGAATGGAATCAAGAATGTGGCAGCGGCAGATGGCCACGAGTTGGTATTGTTGGAGAAATACGCCGACAAGCAACAACTGCTGGATGCCGTCAAGGACGCTGACGCGATAATTGTGCGTTCCGATAAAATAACCAAAGAAGTGATAGACGCTGCCGAAAAACTGAGAATAGTGGTTCGAGCCGGTGCTGGCTATGACTCAATCGACACCGCATATGCCAAGGAAAAAGGCATAGTGGTGGAGAACACGCCTGGACAAAACTCTAACGCCGTGGCAGAACTCGTGTTCGGGTTGCTTGTATACACAGCACGCAATTTCTTCAATGGCAAGTCGGGCTCAGAGCTTAAAGGCAAGAAAATTGGCATTCTTGCTTTTGGCAATGTTGGTCGCAATGTCGCCCGTATCGCAAAAGGATTCGACATGGAGGTTTACGCTTTCGACGAGTTTGTGCCAGCCGATAAAATTGAGGCACTTGGTGTCCATGCAGCAAAAGACAGGGACGACTTGTTCAAGGCTTGCGACATTGTGTCATTGCATATTCCAGCAACAGACGAGACTCGCAAGAGCATCAACTACGATGTTGTTTCCCAAATGAGAAAGGGAGGCATTCTCATAAATACCGCACGCAAAGAAGTCATTGATGAAGATGGCTTGCTAAGACTCTTGGCTGAGCGTGATGACTTGAAGTATATTACCGACATCATGCCAGACAAGGATGAGGAGTTTAGCAAGTTTGCAGGACGCTACTTTTCGACGCCTAAGAAAATGGGCGCACAAACTGCGGAGGCTAATATCAATGCAGGTATCGCTGCTGCCAATCAAATCAGTTCATTCTTTAAGGATGGTTGCACAAAGTTTCAAGTGAATAAGTAATTTCTAACTCTCTAATTTCTATTCTCATGGCAACAGTAAAGCCTTTTCGTGGCATTCGCCCGCCAAAGAATCTTGTTGAGAAAATAGAAAGCTATCCTTACGACGTGCTTTCCTCAGAAGAAGCTCGCAAGTCGGCAGGTGACAACGAGATGAGTTTCTACCATATCAATATGCCGGAAATCAACTTCCCGGATTATGTTGAAGCCGAAGACCCAAGAGTTTATGATGAAGCGCGAAAACAATTCAAGGCATTTCTTGACAAAGGTTGGCTAAAGCAAGATCGTGATGAATGCTACTATCTCTATGCCCAGTCGCTATCGCCAGACAAGACACAATATGGCTTAGTGGTAGCGACGTCTGCCTCTGATTATCATGAAGGTGTAATCAAGCGGCATGAACTGACCCGCCGTGAGAAAGAAGATGACCGAATGATGCATGTGTTGGCAACCGATGCCAATGTGGGCCCTGCTTTTTTCGCTTATCCTGACAATGAAACGTTGAAGTCCATTATCTTGCGATATGCTCATACGAAGCCAGAATACGACTTCGTGGCACCGGAAGATGGTTTCCGTCATCGTTTTTGGATTATTGACGATTTGAAGGATATAGACACTATTACCCAAGAGTTTGCGAAGATGCCCTCTCTATATATTGCCGACGGACATCATCGTTCTGCCGCAGCCGTGCGTGTGGCCGACAAGAAAGCCAAGGCAAACCCGCATAATACTGGAAAGGAAGAATACAATTTCTTTATGGCTGTATGTTTTCCAGCGAGTGAGTTGACGATTCTTGACTACAACCGTGTGGTTAAAGACCTTAATGGCTTGTCGACAGAAGAGTTCCTTAATGCCTTAGAGAAAAATTTTGTTGTAATGCGCGTAGGGGCAGAAGAATATAGCCCACGTCATCGCCATGAGTTCTCGCTGTATATAGATGGCAATTGGTATAGTCTGACAGCTCGCCCTGGAACATATGATGACAACGATCCTATAGGCTGTCTTGATGTTGACATATCAAGCAGGCTCATTCTCGATAATCTCATGGACATTAAAGACCTGAGGTCTGACAAGCGAGTTGATTTTGTTGGTGGGTTGCGTGGTTTGAAGGAACTCAAGAGACGTGTGGACAGTGGTGAAATGCGCTGGGCGCTGGCCCTATATCCTGTGTCGATGGAACAAATCATGAGAATTGCAGACAGTGGAAACATCATGCCTCCAAAGGCCACTTGGTTTGAGCCAAAATTAAGGTCGGGGCTTGTGATACACAAATTGTCATGATTAAGGAAGTTTGATGGAAGATTCATATCATACTATAAGCTCTAAACAAATAGGCGAGGGATACTATACGGAGAAGCGGAGTAAGTTCCTCGCCTTTGCCCATCATGTAGAAACTGTGGATGAGGCAATGAAAGTCATTGCCGAATATCGCAGAAAATATTACGACGCACGTCATTGCTGCTATGCTTATATGCTTGGAAGTGAGCACAATGAGTTTCGTGCCAATGACGACGGCGAACCGTCATCTACAGCTGGCAAGCCTATACTTGGACAAATAAACAGTCATAACTTGACAAACATACTTGTTTGTGTCGTTAGGTATTATGGTGGAGTGAACCTTGGTACTGGTGGGCTTATAGTTGCTTATCGCATGGCCGCCGCTGATGCAATAGAACATGCTGTAATTGAGGAACGATTGGTGGAAGAAACGGTCACATACCAGTTTACATATCCAATGATGAATGGTGTCATGCGGATAGTGAAGGACATGCAGCCGCGTATTGTCAAACAAAGTTTTGATAATGATTGCACTATAGCACTTGCAATAAGAAAAAGTAAGGTCGCAGAACTCAAGACAAGGCTTGAAAATCTTGCATTTGACATGTAAACTTTTACCATCATTAATAATTTTATTCAATGGATATTTTATTATTTTCCTTTGCCCCTAAAATAATGTGGGCACAGGTATTGCTTTTGATTGCGGGAATTGTTGTCGTATTGAAAGGTGCCGATTGGCTGACAAACGGTGCCGTGGGATTGGCAACAAAACTTGGTATATCGCAGATCGTAATAGGTTTGACTATAGTAGCCATAGGAACATCAATGCCAGAGTTTTTTGTTTCTGTTGTGTCTGCAATAAAAGGTACACCAGACCTTGCCGTTGGAAACATTATAGGCAGTAATATCTTCAATGTGTTACTCATTGTTGGCGTAGCGGCAATAGTCAGTCCGATATCCATTCAACGCACCACAGTGAGAAGAGACATACCGATAGCTATCGTTGCTTCTATCATGTTAATGGTCATGATGCTGGACGGCACCGTCTCACGTATGGACGCATTGGTACTTTTTGTCACTTTTATCGCTTTTATCTGGATTACATTGCGTGGCTCTAAAAATGGCTTGCAGGAAGTCTCACCTAAAAAGGTAATGGGAACTGCCAAATCTATATTTTTTATTCTTATAGGTCTTGTTGGTCTTGTACTTGGCTCAAATATATTTGTAGACAACGCTTCATCTCTTGCTCACGGTTGGGGCATAAGTGACGCGGTAATTGGACTTACAATTGTTGCAGGAGGCACTTCACTCCCGGAACTTGCCACAAGTGCAGTTGCCGCGAGAAAGGGTGATAGCGGCATTGCCATAGGTAACGTATTAGGATCCAATGTTTTCAATATATTGATGATTCTTGGCCTGACAGGATTAATCTCTCCAATGAATGTACAAGGTATTACTTGCGTTGACATGGCAGTAATGGTCATTTCAATGGCATTATTTTGGCTGTTGTCTTTCACTAAGCTTCGCATTGAACGTTGGGAGGGTGGTGCGCTGATAGCTTGTTTCTTAGGGTACATAGCATGGCTAATGATCAACGTATAGCTGCGACTATTAATGAAGAATGGCAAGAAGAATAAGTTGGCCAGTTTTTTTTTGAATCATGTATCTAAAAATCATATATTCAGGAGTGTATTTTTTGTCAGGCAGAGGGTAGAGCTTATGCTCCTTAAGCAGTTCTATTGCACTGTTTAATTGCTTACGGCTTTTAGTCAGCCTGATGACATTGATAAGAAAATCCATGGAGAGTTGTGCCACACGACGTTCCATGGATTTTGCACGCATCTCATCACCTTCATCATCGGCAACGCCTTTTAAATGCAATATTACTTTGAAAATATCAGCTAACCGTTTGTCCTTTTCTTCTTTGTTGTCCGTGTGAGTTATTGAATCATTGCGTTGCCTGTAGAAATAAGCCCTGGCATGTGTACAATATATATTGTGCATATTCAATACGAGTTGAGGTGTAAATTCCTCATCCTCATGCACAATGTCTGGTGTGAATCTTAAATTACCAAGTCTGCTTCTGCGAAAAATATATCCACAAGCTGAGGCACGCAAATTATGGTTAGACATATATTCTTCACCTGTTATCGGACCTGTATAGCTTGAATCAGTCGGCTGATTTTTCGATGAAGCTGAATAAAACATCACCATGTCAACAGGCTTTTGATATCGTATAATGTCAAGACAGTGTTCGTATGGTGCATTAATGAGGCAATCGTCACCGTCAATAAATTGCACAAACTCTCCCGTGGCCATTTTCAAGCCAATATTTCTCGCTACAGACAGTCCCTTGTTTGGTTGCCTGACAAGAATGATATTGTTGGCAATTTCCGTTAATTCATTAATTGGACAGAAATCAGAGCCGTCATCTATTACGATTATTTCCCTTTCTTGTTTCGACAACGAAAGTGAAATAATGCTTTTAAGGCATTCGTGCAATAATACCACTGGGAGGTTATAAGTTGTTATGATGAAAGAAACTAATGGGTTTCCTGAGTAGCTCATATTATTTTAACATTTGTTTCCGTTGACCCTATTTATCATAACGGCTCTAATATTTATTTTCCAAGGAATGATTTAATTCGTTGTTCTTCAGACAGGTTGCAAATCAATAAACGGTTGTCTTGTTCAGCCACAACATAATTTGACAGTCCCTCGACGATCACTTGCTTTTCTTGTGAAGTATGAATAATACATCCATGGGTATCGTAAAGACTTATGTTTTGACCAATACACACGTTGCCATTTACATCCTGATTGCTTTGCATTAGCAATGATCCCCATGTGCCAAGGTCGCTCCAACCGAAGTTAGCTGGAAACACGAATTTTTCTTCCGCTTTCTCCATCACGGCATAGTCTATTGATATGTTTTCACAGTTTTGATAACATTGGTCTACCACTTCCTGTTCATTTTCAGTGCCGAGAATGTCTTGGATCCGCTCAAATATATTGTTAATTCTTGGTGTATAAACCCTAAGCGCATTTACAATGGTCTCAATATTCCAAATAAATATTCCTGCGTTCCAAAAATAATTGTTTTTCGCCAAATATTGTGCGGCCTTTTCTGCATTGGGCTTCTCATGGAAAGCGTCTACACGATATATTTCCTTGTTTCTCAATGTATTAGAAGATAAATCAGCTTCTATGTATCCATAGCCAGTCTCGGGACGTGTCGCTTTCATCCCAAGAGTGACAATAGCGTCTGATTCATTTGTAAAATTAAGACTTTCGTTGATTACACGTCTGAACTCGGTGGTGTCTATCACCACATGGTCACTTGGAGACACAACTACATTAGCATGAGAATCTTTTATTTTTATTCTCCAACTAACGTAAGCAATGCATGGCGCTGTATTTCTTCTGCATGGTTCAAGTAGTATATTGCAACTCTTTATCATTGGCAATTGCTCTTTCACAAGATCAGAATATTTCTTGTTTGTCACAATCCATACGTTCTCATCAGGACAAATATCCTTAAAGCGGTCATATGTCATTTGTATTAACGTACGTCCAGTCCCTAATACATCGATAAACTGTTTTGGGGTATCTTCGGTGCTCATAGGCCAAAAGCGACTTCCTACTCCACCCGCCATTATCACCAAATGGTTGTGATTCTTTGTCATTCCTTCAAAATATTTTATGGCGCAAAAATAACAAATAATTATCGTAAAGACAAATGTTTTTGAACTAAAAAATATTATTACGCAGAGTTTATCTATAATTTTGTATATTCCTATAACCCTTATATATGGGCGCAACCGACAAACCCTATTTGGGGAATGTGCAGATGCCAACCCAAAAACAATGGGTTTTGCAAGGAGTCATGTTTGCTTGACCATAGCCAAGCCACTATGCGCATTTTTTCACAAATAATGCATTTTTCTGTCTTTTTGTTAGGTTAATCGGGGAAAAAGCTATAACTTTGTCGTTGTGTATATATAATTTGTTAAACCATTTATACCAAAAATCCACATGAAAGCAACCGAAGTAGTAGCCAAACTGCAACAACAGTTCCCCAACCAGCCTGAATACATACAGGCTGTGAGCCAGGTGCTCGGCACCATCGAAGAAGAATACAACAAGCATCCTGAATTTGAAAAGGCCAATCTCATAGAACGCCTATGCATTCCTGATCGCATAATCCAATTCCGCGTCAACTGGATTGACGACAAGGGCAACGTGAGAACCAATATGGGATATCGTGTACAGCACAACAACGCAATTGGCCCCTACAAAGGTGGTCTGCGCTTCCACTCATCTGTAAACGTGAGCATATTGAAGTTTCTCGCTTTCGAGCAGGTGTTCAAGAACTCACTCACTACCCTGCCGATGGGTGGCGCCAAGGGTGGTTCCGACTTCTCACCACGCGGCAAGTCGAATGGCGAGGTCATGCGCTTCTGTCAGGCATTCATGCGCGAGCTGTGGAACTACATTGGCCCAAACGTTGACGTACCCGCTGGCGACATTGGCGTAGGTGGTCGTGAGGTTGGCTACATGTTTGGCCAATACAAGGCTCTCACCCACCAGTTTGTCGGCATTCTCACTGGCAAGGGACAAGAGTTTGGTGGCTCACTCATCCGCCCAGAGGCAACAGGTTATGGCAACGTCTACTTCCTTGAGAATATGCTCAAGACCCGTGACATAGACCTCGCAGGTAAGACAGTGCTTGTGTCGGGTGCCGGAAACGTGGCTCAATACACCATCGAGAAGCTCATCCAGCTTGGCGCCAAACCATTGACCTGTTCCGACTCCGACGGATTCGTCTACGACCCGGACGGCATAGACGCCGACAAGCTCGCCTATATCATGGAGCTGAAAAACATTGAGAGAGGCCGCATCAAGGAGTATGCAGAAGAATATCCCAACGCACAATACTTTCCCGGCCAACGTCCTTGGGGCATCAAGGCTGACATCGCCACTCCATGCGCTACGCAGAACGAAATCAACGGCGAGGACGCACAGAAGCTCATCGACAACGGAGTGATAGCCGTGAGCGAGGGAGCAAACATGCCATCTACACCTGAGGCCGTGAAGATTTTCCAAGACAACAAGATACTCTACTGCCCAGGAAAGGCAAGCAACGCCGGCGGCGTGGCAGTGTCGGGCCTGGAGATGAGCCAAAACTCAGAGAGGCTGCACTGGACTCGCGAGGAGGTTGACAACTATCTCCACCGCATCATGAACGACATACACGAGAACTGCGTGAAGTATGGTACTCAAGCAGATGGATACATCAACTACGTAAAGGGAGCCAACGTAGCCGGATTCCTCAAGGTCGCCAAGGCCATCATGGCACAAGGCGTAGGCATGTAAATCAAATCACTATCCATAAACAAAGGGCGTGTCAAAACGTTGACACGCCCTTTGTTGTTTCTTTTCGAATTCTCGTATACCATGCAGGACGCATTAGCGCCACGCGTTTTTCATATATTCGGCACAAGCCTCAGCGCACCTCTCGCCATCGACACCCGCCGAGACAATGCCACCGGCGTAGCCAGCGCCCTCACCGCAAGGAAAAAGGCCGGCAATGCGAACATGCTGCAACGTCTCCCTGTCGCGAAGGATACGCACGGGCGATGACGTACGAGTCTCCACGGCAATCAGCACGGCCTCGTTGGTCAAAAAGCCATGGGCACGCTTGCCAAAGGCCTTGAAACTTTCTTGAAGACGCTTGGATATAAACGATGGGAGCCAGAAATGAAGCGGACTGCTTATCAAGCCTGGCGCATAACTGCTCTTAGGCAAGTCGTAACTCAGATGGTTGTTGACAAAGTCTGCCATGCGCTGAGCCGGAGCCGTTTGCCGCATATTGCCCTGTTGCCAGCACATTTTCTCCAACCTTTCCTGAAAATCCATCACGCCAAGCACCCCAGACGGCAAATCGTTGTTTTTCAAAGAAGAGTCATCTTCCACATCCTCTGGCCTAATCTCCACCACCATACCACTGTTTGACCACTGTGTGCCACGATTGCTTGGCGACATGCCATTGACCACGATCTGCTCTGGCCCAGTGGCAGCCGGGATAACAAACCCTCCAGGGCACATACAGAAAGAATACACGCCTCTACCGTCAACCTGCGTAACAAAAGAATACTCTGCCGCAGGCAAGTATTTTCCACGACCTTCCTTGTTGTGGTATTGAATACGGTCGATGACTTGCGAAGGATGCTCCAAGCGCACGCCAACGGCAATACCCTTGGCTTCCATGTCTACATTGATGCTTGCGAGGTATCTATAAACATCTCTTGCGCTATGGCCTGTGGCCAAAATGACCGGGCCACGAAACTCTCGTTCCTCACCCGATACTAAATCTACAGCTTTTACGCCAACGACCCGTTCCTCGTTGTCGGACTGCCTGTCGACGACAAGAGACGTCATCTTTGTCTGGAAGTGAACTTCTCCCCCACTCTTTATTATCTGCAAGCGCATGTTCTCTATCACGCGCGGCAGCTTGTCGGTGCCGATATGTGGATGAGCATCGGCAAGAATTGCCGTTGACGCTCCATGCTGGCAAAACACGTTCAATATCTTTTCCGTGTTGCCACGCTTATGGCTCCGCGTATAGAGCTTGCCGTCACTGTAAGCTCCAGCTCCGCCTTCCCCAAAACAATAGTTGCTCTCCGAGTCAACCTCCTGTGTTTTCGTGATAAGAGCCATGTCTTTCTTACGCTCTCTCACGTCCTTTCCCCTTTCTATGATAACAGGACGCAAACCAAGCTCTATCAATCTGAGTGAAGCGAAAAGTCCGCCAGGCCCCTCTCCCACGACGATTACTTCGGGTCGGTCGCCTACATAAGGATACTCTGTATGCAGATACTCATCATCTTGTGGAGTTTCGTTGATGTAAACCCTAACTTTCAAGTTAACGAAAATATTGCGCTGGCGAGCGTCAATACTACGCTTCAGCACGCGAACATGGTTAACAGTACGCACGTCAAATCCCTTCTCCTGCGACAACCATGCCTTGATGCCCTGCTCCGACGATGCCACCTGTGGCGATACCCTAAGCTGATATTCTTCTATCATTTATGCAATTTCCTATTATGGTTGTAAAAGCAATATATTATTATACCATTGCCTTTTGATTGCAAAATTAAACAAATGAAATCGATTTACGCTACATCTTGAACAATTTTATTGATTTCTTTGTCAAAAAGACAAAACATTATTAACTTTGCAAGCAAGTACAGCTATTAGCCCTTACGTATCGGGAATGGCTGCGCAATAACCAACAAAACTCATTTAAACAATGAAAGTACTAAAATTCGGCGGGACATCGGTAGGTTCCGTAAAAAGCATCCTGAGTCTGAAACGTATCGTAGAGAAAGAAGCGCGCAGACAACCCATTGTCGTTGTCGTAAGCGCATTAGGCGGCATCACCGACATGCTCATCTCAACATCACGTCTTGCACAAGAAGGCAAGGAAGAGTGGAAGGAACAATTTGAGCAGATGGTTGACCGCCATCACAAGATGATAGACACCATCATCACCGATACGAACGACAGGGAGACGCTTTTCAACAAAGTAGACTCACTGTTCGAACAATTACACTCCATCTATTTCGGAGTGTACCTCATACATGACCTAAGCAAGAAGACCCTCGACGCCATCGTGAGCTATGGGGAACGATTGAGCTCCAACATAGTATCGACCCTGGTAAAAGGCTCGCGCTGGATGGACTCCCGCGACTTCATAAAGACCACGACATCCCCCAACGGCAAGATTATTCTCGACACCGACTTGACCAACCACCTGGTGAAAAAGGCTTTCGCCGACTTGCCACGCGTCAGCCTTGTGCCTGGCTTCATCTCATCAGACAAGGACTCCGGAGAGACCACAAACCTCGGACGTGGAGGCTCCGACTATACCGCGGCAATAATCGCGGCTGACCTCGACGCCGAGATTCTTGAGATATGGACAGACGTGGATGGTTTCATGACAGCCGACCCAAGGGTCATAAAAACCGCCTATACCATAGACGAGTTGAGCTACGTGGAGGCCATGGAGCTATGCAACTTCGGAGCTAAAGTGGTATATCCACCCACTATATATCCTGTGCGCATAAAGAACATCCCGATAAGGGTCAAAAACACATTTAACCCAGACGCGTCAGGAACCATCATAAAAGACAAAATCGACAACGACCACAAGCCTATAAAAGGCATTTCCAGCATCAAGAACACATCACTCATCACCGTCTCCGGCCTTGCCATGGTCGGTGTGATAGGTGTCAACAGACGTATCTTCACGGCACTTGCCAACAACGGCATTTCAGTGTTCATGGTGTCGCAAGCCTCTTCGGAGAACTCCACGTCAATAGGCGTTCGCGACGAGGATTCAGCCGAGGCCGCAAGGGTGCTCAACAACGAATTCGCCGCCGAGATAGAAGATGGGGCTATGTTCCCAATGCACGTGGAAAGCAAACTCGCCACGGTGGCCATCGTGGGTGAAAACATGAAACATGCGGCAGGAATAGCCGGAAAGCTATTTGGCACGCTTGGCCGAAGTGGAATCTCGGTAATAGCTTGCGCACAAGGAGCCTCTGAAACCAACATCTCATTCGTGGTGCGCGGGGCAGAACTGAGGAAGACGATGAACGTTCTTCACGACTCGTTTTTCCTCTCGGAATACAAAGTGCTCAACCTTTTCATCTGCGGCATAGGAACTGTCGGTGGAAAGCTCATAGAGCAAATCCGTTCACAATACGATAACCTAAAGGAGCACTCGCGGCTGAAGTTGAACGTAGTTGGCGTGGCAAGCTCACACAACGCCATATACTCACGAGACGGCATAGACCTTGCGCATTATAAGGAACAACTCAAGGCCTCCGAGCCCAGCAGCCCCGAAAAGTTGCGCGACACCATCCTGTCCATGAACATATTCAACGCGGTATTCGTCGATTGCACCGCGTCAAAGGAAATAGCAGCACTCTACCAGAGCTTGCTCGACCACAATGTCAGCATTGTAGCGGCCAACAAGATCGCCGCAAGCTCAAGCTACGATGACTACGCACGCTTGAAAGAGACAGCCTTGAGAAGAGGCATAAAATTTCTATTCGAGACCAACGTTGGAGCAGGCCTTCCAATCATCGGCACAATAAACGACTTGCGCAACTCTGGTGACCGCATACTCAAGATTGAGGCCGTGCTGAGTGGGACACTAAACTATATCTTCAACAAGATTTCGGCCAACTGTCCTTTCTCCGAAACCGTAAAGTGCGCCAAGGAAGAAGGCTATTCTGAGCCTGATCCACGCATAGACCTTAGCGGCACAGACGTGATACGCAAAATCGTGATCTTGGCTCGCGAGGCCGGCTATCGTGTTGAACAAGAAGACGTGGACAAGCACCTTTTCGTGCCAGACTATTTTTTCACAGGCTCGCTGGAAGATTTCTGGAAGCATTTACCAGAGCTGAACGCAGACTTTGAGGAAAAACGCAAGAAACTGGAAGCCGAAGGAAAGCGTTGGCGCTTCATAGCCACGATGGATCACGGGAAAGTGAGCGTGGCCTTGAGAGACGTGACACAAGACAGCCCATTCTATAACCTGGAGGGCAGCAACAACATCATACTCCTCACCACAGAACGCTACAAGGAATATCCCATGCTCATTCAAGGATATGGAGCCGGAGCAAGCGTTACGGCGGCAGGCGTGTTCGCCAACATCATCAGCATAGCAAACGTATAAAGTCAGGATAGCGATGAAACACATTATCATTTTAGGTGACGGCATGGCTGACCACCCTGTAAGCCGCCTCGGGGACAAGACATTGTTGCAATTTGCAGACACTCCATACATGGACATGCTGGCTCGAAAAGGTCGCACGGGAAGGTTGATGACCATTCCTGACGGATTCCTGCCAGGATCAGAGGTTGCCAACAGCACCATACTCGGTTATGACCAAAACAAGGTATACGAAGGACGTGGGCCATTGGAGGCCGCAAGCATTGGCTACGACATGGAGCCGAGAGATTTCGCGCTTAGGCTGAACTTTATATGTGTAGGCGACGGAAAAATCATCACACACAACGGTGGTAACCTTTCAACAGAAAATGGCGCTGTGCTGACGCATTACCTCAACGAGAAACTCGGCAACGAGAACATAAAATTCATACCAGGCATTCAATACCGCCACTTGCTTATAGTGAAACGAGCCAGCAAGCACATTGTATGCGCTCCGCCTCACGATCATCCAGGGGAAGAATGGCTACCATTGCTCATAAAACCAGAAACGGGATGGGAAGACAAACATGAACCTATAATAGGTTTTGACGGCAAGCCGACTGGCGAATTGCGCATGACGGCACAAGAAACTGCCGATTTGCTCAACAATCTTATAATCAAGAGCAAGGAATTGCTTGAAGCTCATCCTTACAACAAGGCAAAGAAGGAAAAAGGCGAACGCATGGCAAACCTGATATGGCCATGGGGAGGTGGGTACCGCCCTTCGATGAAAACCCTCACGGAAAAGTATCCACAAATAAAGAATGGTACCTGCATATCCGCAGTTGACTTAATAAAAGGCATAGGCAAATATGCTGGACTCAATGTCGTGAGCGTGCCACGTGCCACTGGACTGGCTAATACCAATTACGAAGGCAAAGTGGCAGCAGCATTGACAGCCCTATACAACCAAGATTTTGTTTTCGTGCATTTCGAGGCAAGTGATGAGGCGGGACATGACGGCAACCTTGAGTTAAAGCTCAAGACGATAGAGAACCTCGATCACCGAGTGGTGGAACCCATCTACAATGAGGTGAAACAATGGGATGAGCCAGTGGCGATAGCCGTCATGCCAGACCACCCCACTCCTGTGGAAGTGAGAACACACGTGAAAGAGCCTGTGCCTTTCCTCGTATGGCATCCTGGAATACAGCCTGACGATGTACAGCACTACGATGAAATCGCGTGTGTCAGCGGCGACTATGGCATGCTCCACCTCACGGAATTCATGGACAAGTTCATGGAAATATAAACAACTTAACAAGACAAGACCAACATGAAATATTATAGCACCAACCATCAAGCTCCAGCGACTACCCTTCGCGAAGCCGTTGAAAAAGGTCTCGCACCAGACCGCGGATTATACATGCCAGAAAAGATAAAGAAATTGCCAAAATCTTTCTTTGACAATATAGACTCAATGTCGTTTCAGGGAATTGCCCTCGAAGTGGCAAAGGCATTCTTCGGAGATGACGTAGACGAGACTTCATTGAAAAAAATAGTCTACGACACTCTCTCATTTGACACACCAGTGGTTAAAGTAGACAGCAACATATATGCCCTGGAGCTTTTCCATGGTCCGACACTCGCCTTCAAGGACGTTGGCGCCAGGTTCATGGCACGCCTATTGCAATATTTCATCAACAAAGACCGCGAGAAGACCATCGACAACCGCACCGTAAACGTCCTTGTGGCAACAAGTGGCGACACAGGATCGGCAGTGGCAAACGGTTTCCTTGGAGTTGACGGCATACACGTCTACGTGCTTTACCCCAAGGGTAAAGTGAGCAAAATCCAAGAAAGCCAATTCACTACCTTAGGCCACAATATAACCGCGTTGGAGATAAATGGCGTTTTCGATGATTGCCAAGCACTCGTAAAAAACGCATTCATGGACAAGGAACTTACCTCGCACATGATTCTCACGTCTGCAAACAGTATAAACGTGGCTCGCTTCTTACCGCAAGCATTCTATTATTTCAATGCTTACGCGCAACTGAAACGCGATGGCGTGATAGGCAATGACGGAGCTAATCTGACATTTTGCGTGCCATCTGGCAACTTCGGCAATATCACAGCCGGGCTATTCGCATGGAAGATGGGACTGCCTGTGAATCATTTTATTGCCGCAAACAACGCTAACGACGTGTTCTACAACTATCTGCAAACAGGAGTATATACACCAATGGCGAGCAAGCAGACCATTGCAAACGCCATGGACGTGGGTGCGCCAAGCAACTTCGCACGCATCTTGGACCTCTACAACAACGGAAAAGCCAGTCACACCGACAAAGAAAAAGAGATTGAGGCAGTGCTGCCTACAATAAAAAAAGACGTAAGTGGGGCAACATACACAGATGACAAGATCTGCGAGGCCATGAAGCAATGCTATAAGGAAACTGGCTATGTGCTTGACCCTCACGGAGCTTGCGGCTATCAAGCTCTTAAGGAGCAACTGCCTGACAATCAGGTCGGCATATTCCTTGAAACGGCGCATCCGGCAAAGTTCAAGGAAAAAGTAGACAGCATATTGGATATTGACATTGCCATCCCCGAACGTCTAATAGCATTTATGCGTGGCAAGAAAAAAAGAATTGAGATGCCAAACGACTTTAACACTTTCAAGAAATACCTGCTTGACCAATAAATGAACATCAGCAAATCTAAAATAAAGCAAATCCACTCCCTCGACAGCAAAAAAGGCCGTCGAGAGAGTGGATTGTTTATCGCAGAAGGTCCCAAAGTCGTTGGTGACCTGTTGGAACTAATGCCAGCGAAACTCATAATAGCCACAGCCGCCTGGTTGAAAGTCAACGATGACCGTATCAATGGGGCTGAAATAATTGAGGTAAGCGATGAGGAGCTGAAGAAGGCCTCATTACTTCAACATCCGCAAAAGGTCTTGGCACTGTTTCCTATCCTAAACAACACGGACAAGAACGACTGTCATCTCGTTAACCTTTTGACGGATAAAGACAAAGATGGCAAGCAGAAGCTCACCATAGCCCTCGATGGCGTGCAAGATCCTGGCAACCTTGGCACAATAATACGCATAGCCGACTGGTTTGGTATATCCGACATTATTTGTTCTCACGACACCGTTGACGCATTCAGCCCAAAGGTAGTACAAGCAACCATGGGAAGCATAGCAAGGGTACACATTCACTATGCCGACTTGGAAAATCTCATAAAGGCATTGCCAGACAACTACCCTATTTATGGAACGTTTCTCGATGGTTGCAACTTGTATGACAAGCAATTATCGGCTGGAGGAATCATCATCATGGGCAATGAGGGCAAAGGCATTTCTCAACCCGTAAAGGCACTTGTCAACCAACGGTTGCTCATTCCTAATTACCCTAAGGGAAGAAAGACAGCAGACAGCCTTAACGTAGCGATTGCCACTGCGATAACCTGCGCTGAGTTCAGGCGGAGAATTTGAGACGCAATGAGTTGAGCACAACGCTAATACTGGAGAAAGCCATTAGAGCCGAGCCCCACATGGGCGTGAGTTGAAAGGGTGGATTATCGTAAAAGAGATACAAAACACCAGCTGCCAATGGAATACAAACAATATTGTAAACAAACGCCCAAAAAAGATTTTCCCAAATCATATGTGTTGTCCTCCTACTAAGTTGGAAGCCCAATGGCAAAACGCTTAAATCATCGGTCATCAACGTCACTTGGGCCACATCCATCGCCACGTCAGTTCCTGTGCTTATAGCTATCGAAACGTCTGCAATAGCCAAGGCTTGCGTATCATTGACTCCATCACCAATCATGGCTACTGTCTTGCCAGCAGCCTTCAACTTTCTTACAAGTTCTTCCTTGTCCTGTGGCTTACATTGAGCCTTGAAATGAGCTATACATGCTTTTTCCGCCCAATAGGAAGCAGCACTTTCGTTATCACCGCTCATCATGTAAACATCTATTCCACTTTGGCGCAATTTTCTCATGGCATCAGCAGCATGAGGCTTTAAGGTCTCTCGCTCCTCAAAAGACAAGCTGTCAACAATTGTAAAGTCAACATTCTTATTAGGAATAGTCAACGTCCCAGTCTTGTCCGTCACCAACACATCCACCTTGCGCATAGTTTCCAATGCTGCAGCATCCTTAATCAGCAAATGCTTGCTCGCCGCCTTGCCTATTCCTACCATAAGAGCCGTTGGTGTAGCAAGTCCCATCGCGCATGGACATGCTATAACAAGTACTGTCACAGCCGACACGATCGCCTCATATAGCAATGACATACCACCCAACCCTATCCATAACAAAAACGTAATGAGAGCCAAGGCTAAAACAATTGGTACAAAATACACAACTGCTTTATCCACAACGCGCTGCACTGGAGCCTTGCTGCTCTCTGCTTCTTGGACTATACGGATGATATGAGCAAGGGCTGTGTGCTCGCCGACCTGCCGAGCACGCATACGAAAGACACCTTGTGACGGAATAGTGCCAGCAAGCACTTTTGATTTTGCCTTTTTCTCAACAGGGGTGGGTTCGCCAGTTATCATGCTTTCATCAACATAAGCGGCATCTGCCGTCATAAAGCTTGTGGCGGAAATCACTTCCCCGTCTACTGGCACCCTCTCACCAGGGCGAACCTCAAGAATGTCTCCAACATCAATTGTTGATACTGGCACCTCCTGCAACTTTCCTTCCTCTACCACATGCGCAGTCTTTGGAGCTATTCCCATCAGATTGCGTATGCTTGACGCCGTGCTGTCCTTTGCTTTCTCTTCCAGTAAACGCCCCAAAAGAACAAACGATATCACCATGCTACAAGAGTCGAAATAAGTCAATGATGGGTCACCCCAAAAAGTATTCCAAAAAGAAAAAATAAAAGATATGCTTGTAGACAAGGCAACGAGGGTATCCATATTGGCAACGCCATGAAGTATTTGCCTCACAGAATTGACGTAAAAGGTCCTGCCACAGAAAAACATATTCGCGAATGCCATTAAAAGGCATATTTGGTTCGTTTGAGCCAAATCGCCTATATTAAGCCAACGCATATTGACACCCATACCCACAAACGACAATATCATCGACAGTATGGCCTTTCGCACGAGTATGGAATATTCTTGTTTTCTAATCGTTTCTACAGACCTATTAGACTCTATAACAAGATCATAACCTATTGAGTTAATCTCCTTCTTCATTACTTCCAAGGATATTTTACTCTCATCATAGTCAATTTCGGCAGAGCGACCAATAAGGCTTACAGACACGTCATTGACACCAGTCAAGGAACGTAATTTGTTTTCGACATTGGCAGAGCATGAGGCACACGCCATACCACCAACTGGTAAGGTCTTCTTCATTGATTAGGAAATGTGTCGGATATTAAATTTCCATCTCATAGTGGCCAGTAGCCTCTACTGCTTCTTTCATCTGTTGAGCATTGACCTTATTTTCATCAAAATCAACATTAACGCAATGGTCAGAAAGACTAACTTCAGCCGAATTAACACCATATAAATCTTTCAAAGCACTTTCAACATGAGACTTACAATGCCCACATTTCATGCCGTTCACTACAAAAGTCTTATTCATAATTCTTCTAATAAAATAATGATAAAATTCAGATTATACTTTTATTACTTTTCCTTCCGCTGCAAGAATGGAATTAGGGAATATAGCTTTAGCCTCATTCAAGATTGTTGCTTCATTGTCGTATCGAGCACTGAAATGCCCAAGCAGTAGTTTGCCTACATGAGCATCCCGTGCCACTGAAGCCGCTTGCTGCGAAGTGGAATGAAAATAGAGTTTAGCACGACTGGCACAAGAACTGTCGTAAGTGGAGTCGTGATACATTAAATCTACATTCTTAACAATCTCGTGCAGATTTGGCATATAACGCGTATCGCAACAATAAGCGTAAGATCGTGGAGAATCAGCAGGTATCGTAAGCCGACTATTGGGAATCACGGTTCCTTCTTCCGTTGTCCAGTCGGCTCCAGCTTTAATATTATTGATTTGACTTATAGGAATATCAAAACAATCTATCATATCTCGACGTATGTGCGGCAACGTTGGACGTTCACGAAACAAGAAGCCTGCGCAGGGAATGCGGTGGACAAGTGGGATACTCTCTACCACAAGGCTTCTGTCTTCGTATATAACCATATGCCTTGTTGTGTCAACAGCATGAAACTCAACCTTATAGTCAAGGCCATTACAAAACAACTTCAACTGCTCGTCAAGCAAAGGTTTCAATGATTCTGGGGCATAAATGCTTAAAGTAGCCGTACGACCAAGCATCCCAAAGGTAGAAATCAAGCCAATAAGACCAAAACAATGGTCGCCATGAAGATGGGATATGAAAATGGCATGAATCTTTGTAAAGCCTATATGCGAACGACGGAGCTGCATTTGTGTCCCCTCGCCACAGTCTATCATGAAAAACTTACCACGAATCTCCACTACCTGCGATGAGGCAAAATGCTTCAATGTAGGCAATGCGCTCCCGCAACCCAAGATATGAATATTGAATGGTTCCAACGTTACAACAATTATAAAAACACGAGAACACGAGAGACCTTTTATTCTACTCTTTTATAAACAAAGATTCCAACTTTATTCTCCAAATAAAGGGAATCACTGCCGAGGTTGTCAATATCAAAAGTGTCACTATTCAGCAATAGCTTACCATTTAGGATTTTCCATGTTGTCCATGGATTCTTTTCTGCCTCTACGCCAGACTTAACCTCTCCACCCTCAAGGATCTCAAAGTTTTTATCAATACTTGTCCATTTGCCCTGAAGTGTCGTGAGATTAATAACCTTTCGTGCGCATTTCTCTCCATCAATAGACTTCCCCTCAACAACGGCAAGACGATCGCCCGCAAGCAATCCACCAACAACAATTTGGGTTCCATCAGCAGAATCTGGCAAGGCAAAGGTGATGGTATCACCTCCATCAGTAATCAGTTGCAGCGAATGCATCATCGTTTCGTCTCCGCAAACACCATAAATAGTAGAATCTTGGCTTGTGGCTTGACATTCTGACATATCAACACCATTGTTGTTTTTGCGTTGCTGTTTATCATGGCAAGCAGAAACAAAAAATGTCAATGACAACAATAACAAGAACAAATTATTTTTTCCCATATTATAACGATAATCAATGTTCATTTTTCTTTGCCTCATCCCAATATTTATCCATCTCATCGAGGGATAAATCCTTAATGTTACGCCCTACTGCTTTGGCCTTTTTCTCAATATAACTAAATCTGGAAATGAATTTTTCATTGGCACGCTCAAGCGCATTGTCTGGATTGAGATGGTATAAGCGAGCGGCATTAATCACACTGAACATGAAATCTCCTAACTCAGTAGTAGAGCGTTCAATGTCTCCCTTTTTCATTTCGCTTTCCAACTCGCCAAGCTCCTCACGCACTTTCTCCCAAACATCTGATGGTTCTTTCCAATCAAACCCGACATTTCGCGCCTTGTCTTGTATACGATAAGCCTTAATGACTGATGGCAACGCATCAGGCACACCACCCAACACGGTTTTATTACCATCACGCTCTATTTGCTTGCGTTGCTCCCAAGACGCCTCTACCTCTGAAGACATCTGTGGCGCGGGGCCAGAAGAGGCTTCTGCCGATAAACAAATATTTTTATAGTTCACATGACCATCAGCATCAATTTCCATATTGTCATTACTAACAGTCCACCCACGCCAATCTATGAAATCGTGGCGAAACATCAACTTGTCCGCCTGATGATTACAAACATCAGCAATGTCGAACTTCCCTGTCTCGGAACCTATCACAGAATAAAGGATGACGTGCTCCAAAACATCCCCAAGCTCTTTGCAAATATCCGGGCAATCATTTTTCATAAGAGCGTCGCATAGCTCAAATGTTTCCTCTATAGTATTAGGCCTCAAACTCTCAAAAGTTTGCACCTTATCCCATGGGCAATCACGACGGAGGCGTTCCTGCACGTCAAGCAAGCGTTCAAAAGCCTTAAGTTTATCCTCTTTGGTATGCATCACTAAGGTTATTTTCTTGCAAAGTTAATGTTTTTTACTTGAAAATTAGTAATTTTGCAGCGATAAAATGTAGACAACAAAAATTATTAATAGATACATGGAATTGGCAAGTAAGTACGACCCGAATCAAGTAGAGTCGAAATGGTATCAGTATTGGCTTGACAACAAGCTTTTTTCTTCTCATCCCGATGGCCGTGAGCCATACACAGTGGTAATTCCACCACCAAATGTCACAGGCGTGCTACACATGGGACATATGCTTAACAACACAATTCAAGACATTCTTGTGCGTAGGGCACGAATGGAGGGGAAAAATGCGTGCTGGGTACCAGGCACAGACCATGCTTCTATAGCCACGGAAGCAAAAGTCGTTGGCAAGCTTGCTGAACAAGGTATCAAGAAGACAGATCTCACAAGAGAGCAATTTCTTAAACACGCTTGGGATTGGACCCACGAACACGGTGGCATAATTTTAAAGCAACTACGCAAACTTGGGTGTTCATGCGACTGGGACCGCACTTCATTCACAATGGATGAAACGCGATCAAAAAGTGTTATCCACGTTTTTGTTGACTTGTATCGCAAAGGTCTGATATATCGTGGCGTGCGCATGGTCAACTGGGATCCGAAAGCAAAGACTGCCCTTTCGGACGAGGAAGTAATCTACAAGGATGAACATTCAAAGCTATACTACCTGAAATATTACGTCTCTGAAGATGACCAAGCAAAAGTTGAACGCAAAGCCGAAGGCAACGTGATGCACAAAGATGCAAAAGGCTACTATGCAGTAGTAGCAACAACACGTCCCGAGACCATCATGGGCGACTCCGCAATGTGCATAAATCCAGAAGACATGAAAAACACATGGTTGAAGGGTATGCATGTCATAGTGCCTTTGGTCAACCGTGTAATCCCTGTCATTGAAGACACTTACGTTGATATTCAATTTGGTACAGGATGTCTTAAGGTCACACCCGCGCATGATGTAAACGACCATATGCTTGGACTAAAACACCATTTGGAGACAATAGACATCTTCAATGATGATGGCACCATCTCAAAAGCCGCAGGACTGTATGTCGGACAAGACAGGATGGAAGTGCGCAAGCAAATTGCCATAGACCTTGAAAAAGCAGAACTAATGGAGAAAGTGGAAGACTATGACAATAAGGTAGGATTCTCAGAGCGCACTAACGTGCCTATCGAGCCTAAACTCTCCACGCAATGGTTCTTGAAGATGAAGCACTTTGCCGACATTGCCTTGCCGCCAGTCATGGACGATGAGATTGAGTTTTTCCCTAAGAAATACAAAAACACTTATAAGTATTGGCTTGAGAATATAAAGGATTGGTGCATCAGCCGACAATTGTGGTGGGGACATCGCATTCCAGCTTATTATTACACCAATTCCGAAGGCAAACGAGACTTTGTGGTAGCAGAAACAGCCCAAGAAGCCCTAAAAGAAGTTCAAAAGAACAACGCAGCATTGACATCAACAGACCTTGAACAAGAAAGCGACTGTCTGGACACATGGTTCTCAAGCTGGTTGTGGCCTATTTCACTATTCAATGGCATTCTTGATCCAGACAACAAGGAGATAAATTACTATTATCCTACAAGCGATCTTGTTACAGGTCCAGACATTATCTTCTTCTGGGTTGCACGCATGATCATGGCAGGATATGAATATATGGGCAAAATGCCATTCCGCCATGTCTATTTCACTGGCATAGTTAGAGACAAACTTGGCCGCAAGATGTCAAAAAGTCTCGGCAACTCACCAGATCCTATCATGCTTATGGAAAAATACGGAGCAGACGGCGTGCGTATGGGAATGATGCTATCAGCTCCAGCAGGCAACGACATTCTCTTCGATGAGAGCTTGTGCGAGCAAGGGCGCAACTTCAACAATAAGATTTGGAATGCCTTCCGCCTTGTCAAGGGTTGGGAGACGGCTGATATTGAGCAGCCAGAAAACTGCCGTATAGCAGTGGCATGGTTTGAGGCTAAACTAAAGGAAGTTAACGCCATTATGAATGAGCAGTTCAAGACTTATCGTATTTCCGAGGCGTTGATGACCGTATACCGCTTGTTCTGGGACGAATTCTCCGCTTGGTACCTTGAACTCGTTAAACCAGCATATATAGACGGCAAGCAACAGCCAATGGACAAGACAACCATGGGTGCCACATTGCATTTCTTTGAGACTCTAATGCAAATGCTTCATCCTTTCATGCCTTTCATAACAGAGGAACTCTGGCAACATATAACAGAGCGCAAGTCTGGAGAAAGTATCATGGTCTCAACGTTGAAAGTTGCTGAGCCTACAACTGAAGATACCAGACTATGTACAGAAATGGAAGTGGTAAAACAGATTGTCGCAAACGTTAGAGCCATTCGCAACGATAAGAACATTGCTCCCAAAAAGGAGCTTGAGCTTCAAGCCATAGGTGAAAACCACTACGATTCTTACAATAGCATCCTAATAAAGATGGCAAATCTCAAGTCTATTGTAGTAGTTGGCAACAAGGCCTCTGACGCATCGTCGTTCATGGTTGGAACCAATGAGTTTGCCGTGCCCGTTGGTGACCTCATTGACGTGGACGCAGAGATTGAGAAGCAAGAAAAGGAACTTCAGCACCTCAAAGGCTTCCTTGAAAGCGTTCAAAAGAAGCTCTCAAATGTCAACTTCGTCTCTCATGCTCCAGAGGCTGTCGTAGAGAAAGAGAGGAAGAAGCAAAGCGACGCTGAGGAGAAAATAGCGAATATAGAAGAGAGCCTCAAGGCACTTGTGGCCAAAAAGTAATGAAAGTGGGTGCTTTTTGCATCCGTAATATTCTTATGAAGAAACGAATACTGTATTTTCTTGTCTCGCTTGTTGCTGCATTGACAGTATCTTCCTGCACAGAGGAAGGTACTGATATTGAAAGCATCAACAAGCAGACAATACTCGTGTTTATGCCGTGGACGGGAACGGCATATGGCAGTCAGGGGTTATACCCATACTTCAAGCAAAACCTTGACAGCATAGAAAGTGCAATACTAAAAGCAAGACAAATGGATGGAAAGGTGCTTGTTTTCTTAAGCTCCTCCGCCAACAAGTCTTCTCTGTATGAGATAACACTTGAAAATAACAAGATACAGCATACGCCAATCAAGGAATACTCTGGAAATTCATACACTACAGCAGATGGCATTACCCAACTTCTCAATGATGTAAAAAACATTGCAAATGCACTGAACTACGCAATGGTTATAAGCAGCCATGGCATGGGATGGACATTCAAAGATGACTGGAACAACTATCCTTACTCTGCCAAGCCAAAACCTATCGCACATGGTTCCTGCAATGGTATTGGAAAATTTGTCCCTTACTACCCCACCAGATTTTACGGAAGTGTCGATGACATTAGCAATTACGGAACTGATATAGAGTCTTTGGAAACTGGCATTAGAAATGCTGGCATTAAAATGCAATTTATCCTTTTCGATGATTGCTATATGGCAAATGTTGAAACAGCCTACCAACTGAAAGATGTCACTAATTTCCTTATTGGCTCCACGTCAGAAGTAATGGTTCAAGGCATGCCCTACCAAACCATGTGGGCGGCTCTCGCTTCCCCAACACCGACTTACGCTACCATCACTGATGCGTTTTATAAATTCTATTCCAACTACAAACCACCATGTGGTACGCTCTCCGTTATAGATTGCAGACAGATGGACCGGCTTGCAGAATTGATGAAACTCATCAACACTAAGTTTAAATTCGACAGCAACAAGCTTGATAGCATTCAAGTGTTAGATGGATTCAGTAAAAGCATTTTCTACGACATGAAAGACTATGTGGATTCTTTGTGCACTGATAAGGATTTACTGAACGATTTCAATTCAGCTTTAAAACAAGCAACCAAGAGTACCGTCCATACAGACTCTATTTATTCAGCTCTAAATCCAGTAGATGGAGGTAAATACATTAAATTGAAAAGATATTCTGGTATAACAATTTCTGATCCAAGCATCCATAATGTAGCTTTGAAAGGAAAAGAAAAAACAACTTGGTGGAAAGCTACTCATTGATTAATTTAAACCACTTGCTCATATAATCCGCAATGCCTATTTTAAGTGATAAGCATTGCGGATTTTCATTTTGAGAATTACCCTTTATTGAAGTAATCCTTTAACACGTTCCAACACACAATTTACTACCCTCTTCATTGTCTTTTTCACCCTGCAAACATTCTTTGCAAACTCCTTTATAGTAAAGCTGCGCTTCGTCTATAATATTACCATCACACATTATAGTCTTTTCAAATTTCGGAGCTTTTTCATTCATAAGGTCAAACACCCTACCACATTTCCTGCATAAAAAGTGAACATGAGGATGTATGTCACCATCGTAGCATACATGATGATCATCTATTGTTATCATCTGTGCCGCGCCATTCTCTGAAAAAAGGCGTAAAGTATTATATACAGTAGTCCTGCTCAACGTTGGTACTTCCGGCACAACACCTTGGTAAACATCCTCAACAGTTGGATGCGTACGATGAGTAAGCAAAAAAGACATGATGGCAAGTCTTTGAGTTGATGGTCTCAAGCCACTATTCACGAGACGGTTATAAGCTGGAATATTCATAAGCTTTCCTTATAAGCAAAAATGCTATAAGATGTCTAATCTATTTATACTTGCAAATTTAATCAAATATATTCGAATAGCAAAATAAAAAGTTGGAAAACTTACAATGTATTGCACGTTTACCAACTTTAAATATATAAATGATACCATTGAAAGTTTATACGAGAACTTCTCTTACGAGTTCTTCTTTGCCAACAAGCTTTTGCTCGCCAGTCGCCATATTCTTCAAGGTTATCTTTTCCTGTGCTATCTCATCGTCACCAGCTAAAGCCACAAATGCTATGCCTTTAGCATTAGCATATCCCATTTGCTTTTTCATCTTTGCCTTGTCTGGGAATATTTCCGTTCGTATACCAGCCTTACGTGCCATTGAAACAATTGGTAGACAATACTTGGTCTCCTTTTCACCAAAATTGATGAAAAGTAATTGAGTTGCCGTCGTGGCCTCTTTGGGATAAAGGTCAAGCGCGTTAAGCACGTCATATATGCGGTCTGCGCCAAAGCTAATGCCAACACCAGACAATCCTGGCATTCCAAAAATGCCTGTTAGATTATCATAGCGACCACCACCTGTTATACTACCCATAGGCGTATCAAGAGCTTTAACCTCAAAAATGGCCCCAGTATAATAGTTCAATCCGCGAGCAAGTGTAAGATTAAAGTTCACCATATTCTTTAATCCTACGGTTTTAAGTGTGTCAAGGATAAATCTCGATTCCTCCACACCCTTAAGCCCAATCTCTGACGACTTCAAAAATTGCTCCATAACAGTAAGTTTTTCATCATTGGAACCCTCAAGTTTTATCACGGGTTGCAATTTAGCTATTGCCTCCTCTGGCAGACCATCGTTGCGCAACTCATCATTGACATTGTCAATTCCGATTTTGTCAAGTTTATCAATCGCGACCGTTATATCCACGATTTTGTCTGCCTCGCCTATGACCTCGGCAATACCCGAAAGGATTTTCCGGTTATTAATCATTATCTCGACACGAATGCCGAACTTGGAGAATACCGTGTCTACAATCTGCATCAGCTCCACCTCATTGAGAAGCGAATTACTGCCAACCACATCAGCATCACACTGATAAAACTCGCGGTAGCGTCCTTTCTGTGGCCTGTCGGCACGCCACACTGGCTGAATCTGATAACGCTTAAATGGCAATTGCAATTCCTCACGATGCATCACCACATAACGAGCAAAAGGCACGGTCAAGTCATACCGCAATCCCTTCTCGCAAAGCATGGACTGCAACTTGAGCACATTGCGCTCTTGCAGGTCACCATCACTTATTCCTTTAAGGTAATCGCCAGAATTCAAGACCTTGAAAAGGAGCTTGTCTCCCTCGTCACCATACTTGCCAAGAAGTGTATGAAGGGTTTCCATGGCAGGGGTCTCTATCTGCTGAAAGCCATATAGGGCATAGACCTCTTTTATGGTATTGAATATATAGTTTCGTTTTGCCATCTCCTCAGGGCCGAAGTCACGGGTGCCTTTTGGGATGGACGGTTTATTTGAACCCATATTTGTTACAAATTAAAACATCAAAGTGTTATGGTTTGCTCGCGGTCTGGACCAATCGAGATTACACCAATCCTCGTTTCAAGCTCTTCCTCAAGGAACTTTATGTAATCCTTAAACTCCTGAGGAAATTGATCTGGCGACGTGAACCTCGTCATGTCAGTTTTCCAACCTTTCAGTTCCTTGTACACAGGCTTAACATTATCAATCTCGTATGGGAAATCGCGCGTCTCCGTGCCATCTGGCAAGCGGTAAGCGACACAAGCCTTAATGGTATCAAAACTGTCGAGCACGTCACTCTTCATCATGATAAGTTCCGTGACACCATCTACCATTATGCTGTACCGCAACTGTACAAGATCAATCCATCCACATCGACGCTCACGTCCTGTCACAGCACCATACTCATGACCAAGGTCACGAATAGTCTTACCTGTCTCATCAAAAAGCTCTGTTGGGAAAGGACCTGCGCCAACCCTCGTGCAATATGCTTTCATTATGCCATACACATTGCCTATCTTGTTTGGTCCCACTCCAAGACCCGTGCAAGCCCCAGCGCAAATAGTATTGCTTGAAGTGACAAAAGGATAGCTACCAAAGTCAACATCGAGCATTGTGCCCTGCGCACCCTCACACAAAATGGTCTTGCCAGAGCGCAGCAACTTGTTTATCTCAATTTCACTGTCCACGATTGGGAACTTCCGAAGATACTCGACTCCTTCCATCCATTTTTTCTCAGCTGTCTCAAAGCCTTCAAAATCAGTCCAACCAAGGGCTTTAAGCATATTAAGGTGACGCTGCTTGTGAGCCTTATATTTAGCCTCGAAATTCTCAAGAATATCACCTACGCGCAATCCATTACGACTCACCTTGTCTGTATAAGTTGGGCCTATGCCCTTGCCTGTTGTGCCAACCTTGTTCTTGCCCTTCGCGGCTTCCAACGCACGGTCGAGAATGCGGTGGGTTGGCATTATCAAATGTGCTTTCTTGGAAATGCGCAGACGCGTGTGGAGTTCATGGCCACTCTTCTCAAGGTCTTTAGCCTCATCCATGAACAAGTCTGGCGCCAACACCACGCCATTGCCGATGAAGTTGACCTTTCCTCCCTGGAAAATACCCGATGGAATACTGCGAAGGACATATTTTTGTCCTTCAAATTCCAGTGTATGCCCAGCGTTCGGACCACCTTGAAAACGTGCCACCACGTCATATCTCGGAGTAAGGACATCCACTACTTTGCCTTTGCCCTCATCGCCCCACTGTAGACCCAGCAGGACATCAATCTTACCGTTTTCCATATTTCAAAGATTTTTAATATACTCTTGGTCCAAAGATTCCTGTCCCGACCCTTACCATTGTGGAATGGCATTGGACGGCAATTTTATAATCATGGCTCATACCCCACGAACGTTCCTTAAACCATGGAGCGTCAACGAAGTATTTTCCCTTTATCTCATTAAAGAACTCCCATGCCAAGTCCATCTCCTTGCGTATTTGAATTTCATCCGGTACGTTGCTTGCCATCATCATCACACCGCAAATACGGACATTGCACAAGTTTTTCCACTCTTCTGATTTCAACATATCACGACATTCATCGAGAGTAAAGCCATATTTTGTCTCCTCCTCAGCTATATGAAGTTCTAATAGAATGTCAATGACACGGTCGTTCTTGGCAGCTTGCTTGTTAATTTCCTTCATCAATTTAACAGAGTCAACAGCCTCAATCATAGAAATGTAGGGGGCTATGAATTTAACCTTATTCGTCTGCAAATGCCCTATGAAATGCCACTCAATGTCTTTAGGCAGCTGCTCCACCTTTTTCTCCAGCTCTTGCTCATGGCTTTCGCCAAAAACACGTTGGCCGGCATTATAGGCAGCCTCTATGTACTCCTTGGGATGAAACTTGCTTATCGCGACAAGCCTGACACCTTCTGGCAAGCAGGCTCGCACAGAGTTCAAGTTGTTTACTATTTCAACGTCTTTCATGCTTCCTCCTTTTGAGCTGCATTTTCTTGCTCTTTATGGCTTTCAGGGTTGGAGTCATGTTCAAAGACATCCATTATTTGAGTTTCGACGACACTTGCCATTTCATAATCTATCATCGTCGTGCCCATCACTTCACTTATGTTTTTCACCGCGCCTGGCAATGAACCGGACTGAACCAAATAAGTCACGGCAGAACGTTTCTCCTTTTGCGATTTCTCGTCGATAGTTATAAACATCAGCTTTGCCTTGTACCATTTGTCATCCTTGTCCATGTCGGAAAAGAAGATCTCATGATAAGCCGCCGGCTTAATGTCGGTGATTTTATAGTCGCCAGAGATAAACACCTTCATCTCTTCCATGATGGCTCCCTCTGCCTCAGTAAAGCTCAGGGCATCAACCACATAATGCTCGGTGACATTTTTCAGCGTCCCGTCTTCTTGTGTCTTGGCATAGCGAATTTTAATCTCAAACCAATCCGATGTACGTGATCTCATTTTTATGTTGCGTTTATTTAATCATATATTATCGTTTTACACCTTTCCTCTATCAACTTTTCTTTACTATGCTCACACCCCTGAAGAGGTTATCGAGTGCCGCGTAAGTATACGCCGCACGGTCGTGGACGGTCAAGTCATGCCCCATACGCTTTCGCAAATCCATCAACTTCGACACTGCGTCGGTATAATTGTCCGGTGTTATACGCATGCTCATGCGATCTGCCATGCCATTGTCGAAACCAAAATAGCGTGTAAGCATATCGGCAAACTGTCGCCGTTGCAAGTCAGAAATATGCTCCAACTGTGCGACAGTCCTATTCTTGGGTCGATAAATATGGAAAACGAGGTCATCTGGTTCGCCACCACGCTGCCCGTGGTCATAGCGTTTCTCATAATCGAAATAACAATCGCAGAAGCCATTCTCGGCGAGTTCGCGAAGCTCTGTCTTGGCAGGCTCAAGCACCCGGCGACAGAAGTCACTGAACTTCGTATACATATTCTCCAAACGGAGCATCTTCCGAAACTCGAAAGTGTTGACCACCCATGTACCCTTGTCTATCCAGCTCTTTATGAACATATAGACACGTTGCGAATATCGGTTATGGCACGAGAAAACTATTTGCTTCCCAAGGGTTGAATACCCAAGCCGAAGGGATAGCAATCGCTCTGCCACCTGACGGTCTATCTTAAGCAATGTGTATTTCTCATATATCCCACTATCCTCAGGGATATACACGTCACAGAGGTTTGTCACCTTGAGATAACTTCTGCCATCCACAGTCTTGTATGGTATTTCCACAGGAACCGTTGCCAGCAGTTTCAAGCTGTCACGAAGTTGAGGGTAATGATTCGGATCTACACCGAGGCCTTTAAAAAACAATTTTATCTCCAACCTGCCGTCATGGTCAAGCTCCGTCGGGAAAAGAGAAGGCTCAAGGGTCTTCATGTCGAGCATCTCACGGAGTTTCTGTTGCATTTTCTCTACGACGCTCACGAGTATTCTTATCTGTATAAGGGAATAGTCGTGTCTCATCATTGTCACGGCTATTGGTTGCAACAGCCACGTCTCATTTTCCAATGGGATTAGGTCTGTGGGAATGTTACGCTTGACATCGCGCTTCTTCCCTTTCCCGTACTCCCTCCTGCCAGTTTTTTTTCTGGTGGGAGAAGACTTCCTCGTTGCTGCTGCCACTGCCATCTTATGTTATCGGTGCATTGTCTTGTTATTATTGCAAAGTTACGAATAATGTTTGGAATATGCAAGTGTTTAGTTCTTAGTAAAATATTTTTAGCAATCCCAAAAGTCATCGCCGAAATTCAAAAGTCCCTGGACATAACGTTGGCGATGGCTTGCCGTCTCCTCATAGGGATTGCTTACCGACAGTCCGACAAGCCTTACAGGACGCGTTGCCGAGAACTCAACCTTGCGCAGCAACAGCTTGGCAAACGCCAGAATGTCGTCTTTCGCCACCAAGACCTTATTTGCCGTTGCACACCGACTCACCACGGTGAAATCCGCATACTTTATTTTCAGCGTAAGCGTCTTTCCTCTAAACCCTGCCTTATCAAGACGCCCTACGAGTTCTATGACAAGATGATAGAGTTCTATGAGCATTTGCGAACGCATGGTGATGTCGGCCTCCATCGTCTTCTCACATCCAACAGACTTGCGCAAACTTGACACCACAACAGGACGGTCGTCAACTCCACGGGCGAAGTTATAATAAACCTCCCCTACTTTTCCAAACACATCCCTTAAATGGCTTAGCGACACCGACCTAAGGTCTGCACCCGTGAATATTCCCATTTTGTGCATTCTTTCTCTCGTTTTGGCTCCCACACCCCAAAACTTCTCCACAGGCAGATGAGCTATGAAGTCTGGAGCCTCATCAAGCGTAACTTCATACTGACCGTCCGGCTTATTGTAATCGCTTGCTATCTTAGCAAGAAACTTATTAAAAGATATTCCTGCCGATGCGGTCAAACGCACCTCTTCCCGAATGCGATTTCTTATCTCCGTGGCTATAACTGCAGGCTCTAAAATCTTTTTTTTATTCTCTGTTACGTCAAGGAACGCCTCGTCTATGGAGATAGGCTCTATCAAATCGGTATACTCCTTGAATATCGAATGGACTTGTTCCGACACCTCCTTGTAATGCTCATGCCTACCTTCTACAACGATAAGGCTTGGACAATAGCGCTTTGCGGTATACACCGACATTGCGGAATGCACCCCAAAGCGTCTCGCCTCGTAACTCGCCGTGGACACCACGCCACGTGGACCGTCACGCCCCACGGCAATGGGCTTGCCTCGCAGTTCAGCATGATCGCGCTGTTCAACCGAGGCAAAAAAAGCGTCCATGTCCACATGTATGATCTTCCTTTGCTCAAGCATTGTTTTCGGAGAAGACATCAGCGGCCTCTCCCATCTCGTCGCTGTCAAACCATTTAGACAGCTTGGCGTGCGCTTTCTCCCTCACAGCCTCTGGCACATCGCCCCAAACCTTCTTCAGAACATATAAAAGCACGGCGAGGTCATCGCCCAACCCTGCTATTGGAATGGCATCGGGAATGATGTCAAGAGGACTGATGAGATAGCCCAAGGCACCTATTATTATAGCCTTGTCTTTCAACGATACGTTATCGCTCTGCAAGGTATAATAAAGTATCAGCGAAACATAAACGAACTTTGCCCCTGCACGCTTGGCTATACGCGATATCTTCTCAAGGAACTTTTCAGACGTATAACCGCCCTTGTATTTCATGAAGTCGGGCAGTGAATTGTTTTCCATAACTGTCTGCTATAATTATGATACTATAGTTTATTGCTCCGATAGGCCATCACCTTTGCAGAATAATCCGCAAGTTTTGGATAGGCTTTCCGAAGCCTTCGCAATCTTGACTTGACCAGCAATACCGTCAAGCCCTTGAGACATAGCGCTATGGCCACTCCTATGGCCACAC
>ERZ808252.417-NODE-417-length-42018-cov-9.116031_pt1 | contig 42018 bp, 36 predicted proteins | sample MGYA00521242_ERZ808252 | MGnify/ENA primary metagenome ERZ808252 (study PRJEB31516, sample SAMN03275581) | gut metagenome | biome: mammalia-associated habitat; material: feces | host: Papio cynocephalus | place: Kenya | collected 2012-08-07 ...
CAGCAGTGATGTGACGGCTTATTGCGCCGACGGCTTCATGTCTACGGGCAATGGGGACGGCACATACGGCATCACCGAGGCAAAGAATGCTATCTTTGTCGGCCAAGATAAGAACGTGTATTTAGCTGAAGGAGGCGCCGCTTCCATCGATTGGCTTAGCCTAAAGAAGGTCGTAGTGGCCAATGAAGTGAAGAATGTGAGCGTCAGCCTGACCCGAGATTATGCGAATACGGGCTGGAACTCATTCTGCGTGCCGTTCGACATTACGCTGACGGATGAGATGCTCAAGACATTTGACTTCGCAGAAATTTGGGACACAGAGCTGGATCAGACCACGGGCGGAACGACAATTGAGTTTATTACTTGCAAGGCTGGTGATGTGCTGCCCGCCTACTTCCCTTGCATTATCAAGGCTAAGGAAGCAGGAAAGCAAACTTTAACCGTAGAGAACACCACGCTGAAGACACCCACAAACAAGACGGAAGGTTGCTCTACGATGAAGCAAACATTCACTTTCTATGGTGTATTGGAACAGACCTATACCGCAGAAAAGTACGGCTTCTGCCTGCGTTCTTCGGACAATGCACTGCTATATAACAATGATAAGGATGGCTATATTTGCCCGTTCTTTTTCTATATGACCATACAGAACAAGGCCGATGGCAGCTACTTTATCGGAAAGAACACTGAAGAATCGCGGCGAGTGGCCATCCATGTTATCGGAGACAACGAGGCAACGGGAATCAGCCAGATCAATATGGGCGCGTCTTCAAGCGAAGAGGCCGTGTATAACCTGCAGGGTGTCCGCATGAACGGTGCTGTGAAAGATTTGCCAAAGGGCGTATACATTCGTAATGGACACAAGTTTGTGGTAAAATAAAACTGAAAGTAAAATGAAGAAAGGAAAAAAGGTCTATTGCGAGCCAGCTGTTTTGGTAATGGCGTGCACCGAAGTGATCATGGCAGGAAACTCTAATCTAACTGTAGGAGGAAAAGATGGTGAAACACAGGTGAGCCAACCTGGTCTATTCCAAGTAGCTCCCAATCGGCCCCATCAGGATGCTGAGGAGGAGTCGAACGACAATCCTTGGGGTGATTGGCCTCAATAGTTACTATGGCATATCTGCTAATTACGGCTTGAGATGAAGCCTTTGCCTGTGGTTGAGTGCAGGCAAAGGCTTACAGTCAAGGCCATAACTACGATAAAAGCCATCCGGCAGCGGTATGCTGTCGGATGGCTTTTATCTTGATGTGGGGTGGTTGCGCTGGAGGATTCCTGCTCCAGGCAGTTGTATTTCTACTCGCCGACGGTGACGAGATAGTAGTTCTTCTTGCCGCGTTGCACGAGAAGATACTTGCCATCGATGAGGTCTTCGGCCGTGATGGGGCGGTCGAAGGCGGTGAGCTTCTCCTTATTCAGGCTCACACCGTTGCCCTTTACGAGCTTACGCATCTCACTCTTGCTGGGGAATATCTGCCACCCCTCTTGGCAGAAGACCTCAACGGCAGGCTGACCGAGTTGGTCGCGCAACACGGTGTAGTGGGGCACGTCCTTGAATACGTCGTTGAGGGTGGCCTCGTCGAGCTTTTCGAGCGTCTCGCGGGTGGCTTTTCCAAAGAGGATGTTGCTTGCGGCGATGGCCATGTCGAGCGATTCGCGAGAGTGAACCATCACAGTCACCTCCTCGGCGAGGCGGCGTTGCAGGGTGCGTCGGCCCGGATCCTGCCTGTGCTCGGCGATAAGGCCCTCGATGGTCTCCCGGTCGAGGTCGGTGAAGATGCGGATATACCGCTCAGCCTCGTCATCTGCCACGTTGAGCCAGAACTGATAGAAGGCGTATGGGGTCGTGCGTTTCGGGTCAAGCCATACGTTTCCGCTCTCGGTTTTGCCGAATTTCTTGCCATCCGACTTCGTAATGAGCGGGCAGGTGATGCAGAAGGTCTCCACGTCATTGCCCAGTGTGCGGCGGATCAGCTCCGTTCCCGTGGTCATATTGCCCCACTGGTCGTTGCCGCCCAGCTGCAGACGCACGCCGTGGGCACGGTAGAGGTGAAGGAAATCGTAGCCCTGGAGGAGCTGATAGGTGAACTCGGTGAAGGAAAGGCCGTCGCGCGCCGTGCCGTTGAGCCGCTGCTGCACGCTCTCCTTGGCCATCATGTAGTTGACGGTGATGTGTTTTCCCACCTCGCGGACGAAATCAAGGAACGAGAAGTCCTTCATCCAGTCGTAGTTGTTGACCATTTCGGCCTTGTTGGGTGCCGTCCCTTCGAAGTCGAGGAACTTGGATACCTGCTTCTTGATGGCCTCCTGGTTGTGGTAGAGGGTGTCGGCATCGAGGAGATTGCGCTCCAGACTCTTTCCCGAAGGGTCACCGATCATGCCCGTTGCTCCCCCGACCAGCAGGTAAGGTTTGTGTCCGCAGCGCTGCAAGTGGCGCAACATCATAATGCCACACAGGTGCCCAATGTGGAGCGAGTCGGCGGTAGGGTCGGTGCCGAGGTAGGCCGACACGGTGTGCTCCAGAAGGTATTCCTCGGTGCCAGGCATGATTTGCGCGAGCATACCACGCCATTTCAGCTCTTCAACAAAATTCTTCATCGAAATCGTATGAGATGTTTTTATATGAAAGTTCTTTGATTTTTCTCCTTATTATATCTACGTTGTGCCTGCATCCTCGCTTGACCAGCTTCCTCTTTCAAGGTACGGGGTCGTATCCCGAGCCTCCCCAAGGGTGGCATTTGAGCAGCCTTCTAACGGCAAGGTAAAGCCCCTTGAAGGGTCCGTGCTTCGCTATGGCTTGTCGGGCATATTCCGAGCAGGTCGGCGTGAAGCGGCAAGAAGGGGGCGTGAAGGGCGAGATGCACTGCTGATAGAAGCGGATGGGCAGGATGAGCAGCCACGACAGCAGGTGCGAAAGCGAGTGGAGCAACCTCTGAAGCCAGTTCATCAGATACTCCTTGAAGGTTGTAGCCGCTCCGCGATGCGGGTGAGCAGGTTGCCCATGCGGCTGTGGATGGTGGTGGAATCGACCAACTCGTTGCTCATCCAGATGAAAGCCAGGTCCAAGTGGCGGCCCTCAGACAGTGCGTCGGCGACGATTTCCTTTTGCAGACGGTACGCCTCGCGCAGCTGTCGCTTCACTCTGTTGCGTGCGACGGCGTGCCTCAGCAGTCGTTTGGGTACGCTCAGGAGCACCTGTACGCCCACATGGCCGTCCCCCTGCTGCTCATAGAGACGGTAGACCGCACGAATCGGAAAGGCCGACAGCGCGCGGCTGCCCCCTTTATCGAAGAGACGGTCAATCTGTCGCTTACTGACGATGTGCTCTTCCTTGCCGAACGTGTGCTTGCCCGTTGCCATTTCTCTGCTTGCCTATCGGCCTTTGTTCTCCTGCTTCAGGTAGCTGTCTATTGCCGCCGTCATCGAAGGAAATTCCTTGGTGGGCGCTTCCAAGTCGAGACGCAGTCCGGAATCCTTGATAAACTTGGCCGTCGTGGGTCCGAAGGCGGCGATGCGGATGTCGCCTTGCTCAAAATTGGGCATGCTGCTGGTGAATGACTGCACGCCAGTGGGGGAGAAAAAGACGACCATGTCGTAGTCGAAGTGCTTCACCTCCTCCTCCGTCAGCTCGTTGTTCACCGTTCTGTACATCACGCACTCGTGGTGCTTGAGTCCCTTCTCGTCCAGCAAATGGGCGAGCGTGTCGTTGTGTACCGAGCTTTGCGGCACGAGATAGTTCTCCACCTTGTGCTTTACCATGGTCGGAATGAGGTCGGCAATCTTTCCGGTCTTGCCGAAAAACACCTTGCGTTTGCGGTATTGAACGTACTTTTGAATATAAAGAGCGATGGCTTCGATGACACAGAAGTACTTCATGTCCTCAGGAATGGTGATGCGCATTTCCTTGGCCAGCTTGAAGTAGTTGTCGACAGCGTGGCGCGATGTGAACACGACAGCCGAGTAGTCCAGGATGTTGATTTTCTGTTGGCGGAATTCTTTGGCCGTGATTCCTTCCACTTTGAAGAATGGTCTGAACACCATTTCTACCCCTTGTGCTTTCTCAATGTCGAAATAAGGTGACTTGGCATTGGGCTGTGGTTGGGATATCAAAATCTTTTTAATCATCGTTGTCTTAAAAATTTACATTCAAATAGCTTGCGATCATTTCCAGAATGCCCCACGATGCCACAGCTGGCATCAATTCGAGCGCACAAAAGTACAAAATAATTTGCAGATGGATGGTTGATTGGCTGAAAAAGATGGTGAAGCTCTTGTAAAAGATGAGTATCTTCGTCAAGATGATAATGAAAATGGTGTACACGAAGGCGGATGGCAAAGGAAGGTCGAAGTAGACGACAAGTAGTACCGCAGGGAAAAGCATCATCCCCTCCGATGCAGTGAGCAACCGCCAGGAGCGGTTCCATTGTTCATTTTTTTGACTATGAAAGAATACCCAATTGACAAATTTATATATCCAGTATTTCGCCCCAAGATAGAGCGTGAAGCAGGCCGAGAAAATCCCGATCAGCGCCAGTTGCGACTCTATGTCGAAGTGGGTCTGGAGGAAGAGGGCCTGATAGACATAATAGATGATGCCTAAGAGCATGGCCGTCTGCAGGATGAAAAACCACTGGAAGCGGCGCTCCAGTGCCGTCTCGGTCATCTCTGCCACACTGCGGGGAACAAAGAAGAAGTTTTTCAGCTGCTGGAAGAAGAGCTCCTTGGAGAAGGACAGCGAGACCATGGACAGCAGAAAGCAGCCCAATAGCAGTGAGGTGATGGTGTTGTCGTTGCGCAAGAGGTAGGGGGCAGGGTCGCCAGCCACGCCCACTGTGGGCACTCCCCGTTCGGGATGGAAGTATTTTCCGCCGTGGAAGTAGGTCGTGTCCATGAACTGTGTCTTCTCGAAAGGCTTCACCTTCTTCAGCTTGAAGCCAAAGGTCGTCATGGTGTCCGTGCGCGTATTGTAGGGTATTGCGCCGGGCTTGAAATTGGCTTGGATAGCCGAGTCCTTCTGATCCTCACTTGCCTCGGGACCCAACTTCTGCAAAACGCGGTAGGGAGTCATCCCCACCGTGTTGCGCGTCTCCCCGTCTATGGTCGTGAAATTAGACCCCGGCACCTGTTCCGGTGCCGTGTGGGATGGTGTGGCCAGTGTGTCCTTCAGCAGTATTGGCATCTTTTAGCTTCCGAAAGCTTCTTTGAGTTTCTCTATCAAGTCCAGTTTCTCCCAGGTGAACAGCTCCACGTCGATGGTCTTCGTGTCATGGTAGCGGCTGGTGAAGGTCTTTCTCTTCACCTCGTTCTTGCGCCCCATGTGGCCGTAGGCCGCAGTCTCAAGGTACATGGGCTGCCGTAGCTTGAGCTGACGCTCTATGGCTTTGGGTCTCAAATCGAAGAGACGCTCCACCGTTTTGGCTATCTCGCCATCGCTCATCGCCACATGCTTGCGCCCATAGGTGTTGACATAGACGCTCACCGGCTCTGCCTTTCCGATGGCATAGGCCAGTTGCACGAGCACCTCATCGGCCACTTTGGCCGCCACCATGTTCTTGGCGATGTAGCGTGCCATGTAGGCTGCCGAGCGATCCACCTTGGAAGAGTCTTTCCCCGAGAATGCCCCGCCGCCATGTGCGCCCCGTCCGCCGTAGGTGTCGACGATGATTTTGCGCCCCGTGAGGCCCGTGTCGCCGTGAGGTCCGCCGATGACAAACTTGCCCGTGGGGTTGACCAGATAGGTTATGTCGTCGTTGAAGAGGGCGAGGACGGCCTCGGAGTGAATCTGCTGCTTCACTCTGGGCATGAGAATCTGCAGGACATCCTTCTTAATCTGTGCCAACATGGCCTCGTCGTCGGCCATGAAGGGGTCGTGCTGGGTGGAAACGACAATGGTGGTGATGCGCTGAGGCACGCCGTCGTCGCTGTATTCCACCGTCACCTGGCTCTTGGCGTCGGGGCGGAGGTAGGTCATCTGCTTGCCTTCCTTCCTGATGTCGGCAAGGGTCCGCATGATGAGGTGGGCCAGGTCGAGCGTGACGGGTATGTAGTTCTCCGTCTCGTTGCAGGCATAACCAAACATCATGCCCTGGTCGCCGGCTCCTTGTGCCTCCTCGTTCTTGCGGCTCACCCCGCGGTCTATGTCCTCGCTCTGCTCATGGATGGCGGTGAGGATGCCGCAGGATTTTGAGTCAAACTGATATTCGGCCTTGTTGTAGCCGATGCGGTCGATGGTGTTGCGTGCTACGGTTTGCAGGTCGACATACTCTGTGGAGCTGACTTCGCCCATGATGATCACCTGACCCGTCGTGTTGAAGGTCTCTATGGCGCAGTGGGCCTTCTCGTCATAGGCCAAGAACTGGTCGAGCAAAGCGTCGCTGATCTGGTCTGCTACTTTATCGGGGTGGCCCTCAGAGACTGACTCTGAAGAAAAGAGATATGACATTTTTTCTTGTTTTTGAAATTGATGATATGAACACAACCCTATTTTTGAGGTGCAAAGTTACGCAATTTTGACTGCATAGCCATGTGTTCCAAATCATTATTATGTTTTATTTGCTGCCGGCGGCTATTTCCCGTTGAGTATTCTTTTGATGTCATTGAGCTTGTTGAGTGCGTCCATCGGCGTGAGGCGGTCGATGTCGAGGTGCAGAATCTCGTCTCTGATCTGTGACAACACGGGATCCTCGAGTTGGAAGAACGACAGTTGCATGCCACCATTCTCCGTCGCTATGTGCTCCATGTTGGGCTTTCCTGCCCCTCCCACCTGGGCGTTGTCCGCCTCGAGCTGCTTCAGGATGGCTGTGGCGCGCCTGATGATGGAGGGCGGCATGCCGGCTATCTCGGCCACATGAATGCCAAAGGAATGCTCGCTGCCACCGCGCTCCAGCTTGCGAAGGAAGATGACTTTGCCGTCCATCTCCTTGACGCTCACGTTGTAGTTCTTGATTCTTGCGAAGAGCTTCTCCATTTCGTTCAGCTCATGGTAGTGGGTGGCGAACAGTGTGCGCGCCCTTGCGCGCTTATGTTCATGGAGATACTCCACGATAGCCCAGGCGATGGAGATGCCGTCGTAGGTGGAAGTGCCGCGTCCCAGCTCGTCGAAGAGTACGAGCGAGCGTGGCGTGACGTTGTTAAGGATGTTGGCCGCCTCCGTCATCTCAACCATAAAGGTGGATTCTCCCGTGGAGAGGCTGTCGCTTGCCCCCACGCGGGTGAACACTTTGTCCACCAATCCCACACGGGCACTCTCGGCAGGGACGAAACATCCCATCTGCGCCAGAATCACAATGAGTGCCGTCTGGCGGAGCAATGCTGACTTTCCTGCCATGTTTGGACCGGTAATCATGACGATCTGCTGCTTCTCTGTGTCGAGGTAAACGTCGTTGGGGACATACTTTTCCCCGATGGGAAGCTGTGTCTCGATAACGGCATGACGCCCTTGCTTGATGTCGAGCACGTCGCTGTCGTCGACCACGGGGCGCACATAGCCCTGCTGCTCTGATACCTTGGCGAACGACAGCAGGCAGTCGAGGTGGGCAATCACGTTGGCATTGATCTGGATTTGCGGTATGAACTCCTGCATGTCCTTCACCAACTGCATGAAGAGGGTGGTCTCCAAGGTAATGATTTTCTCGTCCGCGCCCAGGATTTTCTCCTCATATTCCTTCAGCTCCTCGGTGATGTAGCGTTCCGCCTGTGCCAGTGTCTGCTTGCGTATCCACTCTGCGGGCACCTTGTCCTTGAAGGTGTTGCGCACCTCCAGGTAGTAGCCGAAGACGTTGTTGAACCCAATCTTCAGCGAGCTGATGCCCGTCTTCTCCATCTCCCGCTGCTGAATCTGGAGCAGATACTCCTTGCCGTTGTCGCGTATGGAGCGCAACTCGTCCAGCTCGGGGCTGAATCCGGGCGCGATCACGCCGCCTTTATTGACCTGCAGGGGAGGGTCGGGCTGGATTTCCTTCTCTATCCGCGCCCGGAGCGACTCGCAGAGGTTCAGCCGCTCGCCCACTCGTCGCATCGCCTCGTTGTCGGCGGCAAGGCAGGCCATCTTGATGGGGACGATGGCGGCCAGTGCCTGGCGCAGCTGATTGACCTCCCGGGGCGATATGCGTCCCACGGCAGCCTTGGAGATGATGCGCTCCAGGTCGCCGATGCGGTGCAGTTCCTCGTCGACGGTGTCGCGGAAAGTGGTGTCGCGGTAGAAATATTCCACGCCGTCCAGCCGCTCGTTGATTTGCTTCACGTCCCTCAGGGGAAACACTACCCACCGTCTGATCATGCGTCCGCCCATGGGTGTGACTGTCTGGTCGATGACATTGAGCAGGCTCGCCCCCTCGTCTTGCATCGGCTCGAGCAGTTCCAGTGAGCGGATGGTGAAGCGGTCGAGCCTCACATAGCGCTCTTCCTCGATGCGCCGCAGCGAGGTGATGTGGGAGATGTGCGTGTGTTGCGTCAGCTCGAGGTACTGCATGATGGCTCCCGCGGCGATAATGCCGTTGTGGAGGTGGTCCACGCCAAACCCTTTGAGGTTTTTGGTATTGAAGTGCTTGAGGAGTTTCTGTCGCGCGTTCTGCTCTGTGAACACCCAATCGTCCAGCTCAAAGGTGACGAGCTTGGTGCCAAACCGCTCCTCAAAGTCCCGTTTGCGTGTCCTGTCGTAGAGCACTTCCTTGGGTTGGAAGTTGCCCAAGAGCTTTTCCACGTAGTCGTAGTTGCCCTCTCCGGTGAGAAACTCGCCGGTGGAGATGTCGAGCAGGCTCACCCCACAAGCCCCCTTGCCGAAGTGTATGGCCGCCAAGAAGTTGTTCTCCTTGTAGTTCAGCACGTTGTCGCCCATCGCCACGCCCGGTGTGACCAGCTCCGTGATGCCGCGCTTGACCATCTTGTCCATCTCCGAAAGTCCCTTCTTGCCCTTGATGGCAGCGCGTTTTTTCTTCGGGTCTTCCAGTTGGTCGCAGATGGCCACCCGTTTTCCGGCCCGGATGAGCTTGGGCAGGTAGGTGTCGAGGGCATGGTGGGGAAATCCGGCCATCTCCGCGCCGGAGGAAGCTCCATTGTTTCGTCGCGTCAGCGTGATGCCGAGAATGCGCGAGGCCTCCACAGCGTCATCGCAATAGGTCTCGTAGAAGTCGCCGCATCGGAAGAGCAGCAGTGCCTCGGGGTGTTTTTGCTTCATGGAGAAGAACTGCCGCATCATGGGAGTAAGCCCCTTTTCGTTCGTTGCCATAGTCAGCCTATACCTTATATAATGTCGTTTCAGGGTGGAAAACGGTTGTTTTTCCTTGTTCCCCGCCTCTTTTTCAAATGATGCAAATGTACGAAAATAAGGTTGAATGGCAAAAAGAAACGATTAACTTTGTGTGGAAAGCTCCCCGTGAGGGGGCAACGTGGAGCCGTTTTTTCGTCCTCTTGACCTCTACTTCATGTTCAGTTGTTCCGTAGTCTTTCCTTTGTCATGGCTGTCGGCTTCCACCTCCTACTTTGTGAAAGCGTCCACATGGAATGGCCTTTTGCCTCAAGTTGCGGGATGAGCCAGCTGCATTTAGAAAGTCATTTAGCCTAAAATGCGAAAATTTTTAAATTAAAAAGTTGAGAAAAATAAATTAAAAATTTGTGATTTTTAATTTAAAAATATATTCGTCTGCTAATGTTTTCAGCGATGAAATGATGTGTGTGCAAGCGCATGATGACTGAGAAAGACATTCACAGAAGGGTGTAGGTGCAGCATTTTCCCCAAGACATAGTATGTATTCTACTGTTGCAGTCTTTTGAAAAAGGAAAGTCCATCATAAGCAATAACCACGCCTTGATGGTAATTGCTATAATAACAACTTGTAGTTTATTTTTCCCAAATAGCAATATTTCTTTGTAATGTTCGGATAATTGCGTATCTTTGCAAAACTAAGCAGCGTTAGGCAATATGAGAACAAGCTCTCATTGCGCTCGCTTGTATTAGCTTTGCATAAGCTAAGCTTCGCTCGGCAATATGAGAACAAGTTCTCATTGCGCTCGCTTGTATTAGCTTTTACCGAGGGGAAAAATGAAATGACGATGAGAAAAGGCATTGTTTGGTTGTTGTGCTTCACCCTTATGCTTTCGGGTTGCACTACGAATACGGGGATGGGCACCTATGTGGGTGCGCAGTTTGGGTCTATATTGGGCAGTGCCATCGGCGGTTTGTCGGGTGGCCCTCGGGGTGCTGACGTTGGCACGGTGGTCGGTATGGTCGGTGGCGCAGTAGTCGGAGCGGCGGTAGGCAGCGCGGCTGACAAGGCCGCAATACAGCAACGGCAAGGCTATTATGCTCCAGAGGCGGCACAACAGGAAGACCAGTGCGGTGCTGGTTGCGCAATTTCTGATGGCCAGTCTCCGTGTGTGACTGGTCAAGGGACGAAGTCTGTGACGCAGCTTCCAGCCGACAGCCTGAAAGGATATTCCGATGAATTGAGTGGATTTGACGCCTCCAACTCTGGCGATGACCGCCTCTACGATTTTCAGCAGAACGATAGTGCGGGCGATTACGGTGAGGTGCACCATGATACGGTGAAGCCCGTGGAGCCGGCTGAGACATGGAAGGCTGCCGATATTGGCAGTATGCCGAACGTAGAGATTCGTAACGTGCACTTTGTGGATGACAGTGGGGATGGCTTTCTGTCCCGAGGTGAAGGCGGAAAGGTCATCTTCGAGGTGATGAACCGTGGCGCACATCCCCTCAGCAACGTCGTCCCATCGGTGGCTTTGGTGGACGGAAACCGCCATATAGCGGTCAGTCCGAGTGTTGAGGTGGAGCGTATAGCCCCAGGACAGGGCATCCGTTACACTGCAATGGTGCAGGCGGACAACCGGCTTCGAGACGGTAGAGCCTGCTTTGCGCTGACGGTCTTGCAGGACAACAAGAGTATCTGCAGAGTAGTGGAGCTGAATGTCTTGACCCGAAAATAGGGTGGGAGAGAATCTATTTCGTCACTCCGGCATAATAAAACGAGCAGTAATGCGTTTGAAAGGATAATGGTTGATGCCAGTTTGGAGTGGATGTTTGCCAAGCAACGGGCTTTATATTTATAGTACGTGCGTACATTAAGAAATATAGCACTGCGGTAATTCCACTACTTCGACTTGCGTAAGTGCAGTCAGCATGACCAGTAAAAGAGCTTTGTTGACACGCACGAATCGCCTATCAAGGTGTCTTTTCCATGCAGTAGGCATGATGGATGGGAGAGAGCGTGACGACCATTGAGGGTAATATTTACCCTTTGAGCGCATTTTGGGGAAGACGATCAGATGGCTGCGATGAAAACTCGTGTAGGATATGGGATAAGAACACGCAGTTTGTCACGGAAAATTAACCGTTAAAAGTTGTCAATCAGTTGCCAGTTCTCCATTATATTGCTAACTTTGCGGAACAAAGTGGGAGTGTAGTCCATGCTCTCTTGTGAGCGGCCAGACGAGCTTTTCGCTTGAAATGAAGTAGAGATAAATTCAAAATTCATTAATAACTAAAATTTATTTTCATCAAAATTATGGCAACACAACAAAAAGCTGCAGCCCCCAAGAAGAAATCTGAGGGCTTTCAGGGAGTAAGGGGCGCATTCTGGATCATCGTGGTCTGCGCTATTATTGCATTCACGCTGTTCTTCACCTGGTTCGGCAATGGAATGCACTTCGAGGGCGGTACTACCACTGGCAACCCGCTCGACGTTTGGGGTACTATCTACAAAGGTGGTATCGTCGTGCCTATCATCCAGTCTCTCTTGCTCACTGTGCTCGCAATGGGTATTGAGCGTCAGCTCGCTTTGAAGACTGCTTTCGGCAAAGGTGCCCTTCCTAAGTTCGTCCAGAACATCAAGGCAGCTCTCGCTACTGGCGACATGGCCAAGGCTCAGAAGCTCTGCGACCAGCAGCGTGGTAGCGTAGCCAATGTGGTTAGCGCTTCTCTCGCCGCCTACAAGGACATGGAGTCGGGTGCCAACGCTTCTCTGAAGAAGGCACAGAAGGTCGCCAAGATTCAGCAGGCTCACGAGGAGGCTACTCAGCTTGAGATGCCTACCCTGACGATGAACCTCCCGATCATCGCCACGATCGTTACTCTGGGTACGCTGACCGGACTGTTCGGTACTGTGACCGGTATGATCAAGTCATTCTCTGCAATGGGTGCAGGTGGCGGCGCAGACTCTGCTGCTCTGTCAGTCGGTATTTCTGAGGCACTTATCAACACCGCGTTCGGTATCGGAACGTCTTGGTTCGCAGTGGTTTTCTACAACTACTTCACGAACAAGGTGGACAAGTTGACTTACGCCCTCGACGAGGTTGGTTATTCTATCGCTCAGACATACGAAGCAAACCACACGGAAGAGGCTTAATTTTTGCTGACCCTTTAAAATTTTTATCGCTATGGGTAAAGTAAAAATTAAGAAAGAGGATGTCTGGATCGACATGACTCCGATGTCGGATGTCATGACGTTGCTGCTCACTTTCTTCATGCTCACCTCCACATTCGTGAAGCCTGAGCCGGTGAAGGTGAACGTGCCGAAGTCCGTGTCGCAGATAGATGTCCCTGCCAACGACGTAATGACGATCCTCGTCAACCCGGTATTGGGTGCGGACAACAAGCCCACGGGCGAGGGTCAGGTGTTCTTGCGCATCGACAACACAAAGGTTCTCGGTGGCATGGCACAGGATGTGGGGCTCAACCTCACGCCGAAGCTCATGGAAACCTTCAAGGCCGAGACCACGTTTGGTGCGCCTCTCGACAAGTTGCCCGGATATCTGGCGATGTCACCGGGGCAGCGTTCGAAGATGCTTCCTAAGTTGGGCATTCCCCTCGACAGTATCAATGGTGGACAAAGCGAGTTCCAGCAGTGGGTCTATGCTTATGAAAACCAGATGGGTACGGTGGACAATGTGAAGATTGCCATCAAGTCTGACTCGCGCACACCGTACAAGGTGGTTCGCAAGGTGATGGATGAGCTTCAGGCATTGGGTGTCTCCGACTATTATTTGATAACTGAGTTGAAGAATAAGCAGGAGGATTAATAAATGGCAAAGAAAAAAGAAAGCAAACAGAAGAAGATCAATGTCCGCGTCGACTTTACGCCGATGGTGGATATGCTCATGCTGTTGATCACCTTCTTCATGCTCTGTACCACACTGAGCAAGCCGTCCTCCATGCAGATTTCCATGCCTGCTGACGAGAAGAATCAGAACGAGAAGGACCAGAAGGAGGCCAAGCAGAGTGCCACTATCACGCTCTATCTGGCTGCCGACAACAAGATTTATCATGGCGAAGGTATCCCCAAGTACAGCGATCCCAACTGGATCAAGGAAACAGATTGGAGCGATACAGGACTTCGTGATGTTCTCCGCAATCACATTACGGAGGAGAAAGTGAAGCCAGTCGTCGAGATGGAGCTTGCTGTGAAGGCACTTCTCGCAGAGCAGAAAGCCAATCCCAAGAAGATAACTGACGCTGTTTTCAAAGAGCGCTTGGGCGAGATCAAGAGCGGTAACCTTGGCAACAAGAAGATTACTCCGCTAACGGTCATCATCAAGCCGACCGACAACGCCACGTATCGCAATGTGATTGATGCCCTCGATGAGATGCAGATATTGAACATTGGTATTTATGTGATTGACAAGATTAACGATCAGGACCGCCAGTTGTTGGCTCTGAAGCACGTTAAGCTTTAATGTCACATAAGTTAATGATTAAAAGATAAGAATACAATGGCAAAGATAGATCTTTACGATCCTAAATGGGTCGACATGGTATTCGCCGGAAAGAACCAGGCTTACGGTGCCTATGTGCTCCGTAAGGGGACTTCGAAGCGAAATATCACAGCCTTGCTCATTCTGATTATCGCTGCAATCATCATCGGTGGCGCGCTCGGATATATCGTTTGGAAGAACAAGCGGGATGCCGAGTTGCTCGCAGAATATAATCAGAAAATGGAGTTAAAAGCACTCCAGGACGCACAGAAAGAAGCTGAAAAGCAGAAGGACAAGCCGAAGCCGAAGCCCAAAATCGAGCCCGAGAAAGTCGTGCCCGAGGTGAAATCGACCAAGGTCAACACCGTTCCTGTTATCAAAGAGGATGACAAGGTGGATGAGTCAAAGATGATGCAGACCATGGAGAAGCTCGTTGATGACAAGCGTTCTTCAGGTGTTGAGGAGGTAAAGGGTACCGACAATGCTACTGCTGTTGCCGCAGCCCCGACCGTTGCCACGCCACAAGAGGTCGCTCCGCCACCACCACCAGTGAAGAAGGAAGAGCCGAAGCCCGAGGTGAAGGAGGTTGAAAACAAGATTTTCACCGTCGCCGAGCAGATGCCTTCGTTCAAGGGCAATGTCAACGCATGGTTGTCCAGCCACCTGCAGTATCCTGCCGTGGCCGCGGAGAACAACATCCAGGGCCGTGTGATTGTACGGTTCGTCGTTGGCAAGGATGGTAGAGTGAGCCAGGCACAAGTTGTACGTGGCGTAGATCCCTCGCTTGACCGTGAGGCTTTGCGTGTCGTCAACTCCATGCCGAAATGGAATCCGGGTATGAACAACGGTCAGCCCGCCAACGTATGGTTCACGTTGCCGATCAACTTCAAGCTTCAGTAATTCAGATTCTGAACGTTTACGATTCTTTATGAATAAGAACTCATTCTACATTACTATTGTAGGATTGCTCATTGCCGCCTCGGCCGTTCTTTCTTGCTCCAACAAGAAGGGCGACCGAGGTGGTCGTACTGACACTCCTACGTCCGGCACCATAACCTTCTATGCTGATGAGAGCTTCAGTCCCATCATCGAGGAGGAAAGAAAACAGTTTGAATATACCTACCCCAAGGCACACTTGAAGGCAGTATATACGGACCAAAATACGGGTATGAATCAGCTGATGGCACTCAAAACGTGTCTGCTTATCACCTCACGCGACTTGACAAAAGGTGAGCGTGCGATGATAATGACCAAGCAAAACAAGGCGGTTTCGTTCCCTATCGGCTATGATGGTGTAGCCCTTATCGTCAATAGAAACAACTCAGACACTTTGATTACGGAAGCTGCTGCCCGCAAAATCTTCAGCGGCGAGGTGACTAAGTGGAACCAAATATATAAGAATTCCTCTTTGGGTGACATACAAGTGGTCTTTGACAACCGTGCATCTGCTACCCTGTTTTGGGTTGAGGACTCCTTGTTAGGAGGTAAGCACATTACCCAAAAGAACATCGTTGCGGCCAAGTCGAGCCGTGGCGTGATTGACTATGTGAAGAAAACCCCCAACGCTATAGGAGTGGTAGGGTCCAATTGGGTATGTGACACGCGCGATACCACCAACCTTACTTTCTTGAAAGATGTCACAGTGATGTCCGTCACCACAGAAGACGAGGCGACACCTAACAACACGTTCAAGCCCTATCAGTATTATTTGCTCAATGGCAACTACCCCTTTAGTAGAACTATTTACTGCTTAGTGGTTGATCCTATCCGGGCTTTGCCGTGGAGTTTTGCTAATTATATCAGCGGTCCGATTGGGCAGTTGATTATCTTGAAGTCGGGCATCTTGCCCTATCGTGGCGACATACAGGTGCGCGAGGTCAACATCAAGCAATAGTTTATGTTCCGCCCCGTGCCAAGGAGGTGTTCCTTACCTGCGCATGGAGCGTTTGAGATAATGGAGAAATAACACAGAAGAAATCCTATAAGATTATGAATATTAAGAAATATCTTTTAGCTGGCGTGCTGACACTCACTCTGTCAGCCCCCCTTTCCGCACAGGAAGTAAGTTATCAGACGGCGCTCAAGCCCATAGCTGAGGCGCTGAAGGCCGATCCCACCAACCCCAAGGCAGCCAAAGATTTGGTGAAGGAGTATCTGAAGACCTACAAGAAGGACGTAGATGCCATTGTCGGACTTGGCTCAACCTATCTTCAGGTACACAATTTTGAGAAGGCAGAGGAGATGGCCAACCTTGTCTTGACCAATAAAAAGATGAACCAGAGCAACGCTTATGTGCTTCTGGGCGACATCGCTGCACTTCAAGACAGTGTCGGCAATGCCGGTGCTGCTGCCACTCAGTATCAGACGGCCATCAGCATCGATCCACAAAATGTCCTCGCCTACGAGCGTTTTGCCCGCGTTTACCGTCATGTCAGCCCCGAGACGGCAGTCAAGAAGTTGGAGGAACTGCGTCAAGTGAAGCCCGATTACCCCGTAGAGGTGAAGGCTGCTGAGATTTTGTTGTCCGACCAGAAGTATGCCGAGGCAGCCAAATGGTTTGCAAAGGCGCCCAAGACGCAGCTCGATGAGACCGCTTACTATCACTATATCGTCGCTGAGTTCTACTCTGGCAATTCCAGCAAAGCCCTTGAAGTGTCGCGAGAGGGACTTCAGAAATATCCCGGCAGCGAGTATTTGAGCCGCCTTGCTGTTATGGCTGCAGTAGATCAGGGTCAATTCCCCGAGGCTTTGACCTACAGCGAGAACGTGATGCGTGGCAAGGAAAAGAAGAATTACAACGATTACTTCTACTATGGTCAGGCTTTAGCAGGCAACAAGAAGTATCAGGAAGCCATCAATGCCTACAATAAGTGTCTCGAACTGAAACCCGGAGAGACCACTCCGCTGAGCAAACTCTCTGCTGCTTATGCTGGTTTGGGCGATGGCGACAAGGCTTTGGACTATCAGCGCAAGTATTTGGAGACGGGCAGTAACGTCACCTCCACCGACTGGGCCGACTTTGCCAACATCTATGTCAAGATGGGCGACAAGACTGACAGCCTTGACCATGCCAAAGCGGTAGGCTATTACACCCAGGCCATGGATGTGTATGAGCGCATGACCGAGAAGTTCCCCACCTTGAAGGACTGGTGCTGGGTGGCCGAGGCTTCCGTTGCTCTTGGCAAATTGAAGGACTTGGACAAGGTGCGCGACCTCTATGCCAAGGTGGTTGAGTATGAAGAGGCCAAGGGTAATGTCTCCGATGCTGCCACCAAGAATTACCTGACGGCAGCCTATTACTTCCTTGGCTACTACTATGCCGGCAAGAAAGATGCCGCCACATCGAAGAGCTATTTTGAGAAACTGCTCAAAATAGACCCTGACAATGCCGAGGCCAAGAAGGCCCTTGGGGTAGAGTAAGCCAGATAACCCTCCGCATTTGTACGACATTGCATATTGAAGGTGCGTCTTCTCTGAAGTGGAAGACGCGCCTTTATTCTATATTTCAATTCACCGACCAACGCTGTTTGCGCATATCAGCCCCCAAACGCTTATTAGACCAAAATCTACAAGATAGAAAAATGTTCTATCTTTCAGCTACTTGTCACTACCTATTTCGGCATATTGCTGCCGTAAGTGTTTCGCCATAGTCCGCTATGCCTTCAACACTTTAGTTGCTACCTGCAAGAAATAAACAGCAACCTGGGTCGAAATCTAATGACCGATTTGGGTTAAACAGCAATCTTGGGTGAGCTTTACTGACCGATTGGGATTAAATAGTATTGTAAAGATTTTCTTGATACAAATCAATTACAAACCTTATATTTTGCACAAAACAGTCATTTATGGTTTCAAGGAAGGCAAAATATAGGCTTAAAACATCTATATTTCATATTTTATACTTATCTTTGCACACAGGATGAAGGCTCGTTTGATTTTTAATGCAGCACAAAGTTAAGCGAATCTTCTGACCAGACCATGTCCTGAGTGACTTTTTTGTTGCGTGGATATTAATAATGAAGCAATCAATTGTGCTGCAACCTGTTTAATCATCATACAACAACCAAACGCTTATGACCCACCGAATCTCAACCACCATCCTTCTCTTGGCATCACTTCTCTTCAGTGTCAGCCTGTCGGCCAAGCAACGCACCTTTGCCGAGGCGCGTGTCATTGCCGAGCGTCAGGCCACAACGTTGGGCGTTGCTCTCACCTCCACCGCTGTTGAAACAGCCCGGCGGCTCAATGCCTCTGCCCAGCATGGCGGCCAGCCAGCCTATTATGTGTTCCCTTATGGTGAAAACAAAGGCTTCGTTATTGTCTCCGGCGATGACCTCATGCCCGACATCGTTGCCTATTCTTCTCAAGGAAGCTACGACCCCACGTGCCTTCCCGACGGCTACAAGGACTTTCTCGCACAGTATGCCCAGATGATCGAGGCGTTGCAGCAGGGCGATCCCGTTGTCACCCAGCTCGTAGCCGAGTCTCGTGCCCAGCGTGCCGCAAAGGCTTCGCGTGCCAAAGTCTCCCCTTTGTTGGGCGGAAGAAAATGGAATCAGTATGCCCCGTTCAACGACCAGTGCCCCATGGACGGCTCCCAACGCTCGCTCACGGGATGTGTGGCCACTGCTTTGGCGCAAGTTTTCGCCTATTGGCGTCATCCCACCGCACTGAAGGCAGACATCCCGGCCTACACCACCAACACCAAAGGCATCAGCGTTCCCGCCATCAGTGCGGGCGAACCCTATGACTGGGACAACATGCTCGACGAGTATGTGAGTGGACAATACAACCAGACCCAAGCCGATGCAGTGGCACAACTCATGCTCCACTGCGGCGCGGCTCTCCAGATGGACTATACCAGCAGCTCGTCGGGCACCTCCATCTACACCTCCCGGCTCGCCAAGTATTTTGGTTACGACAGCCAGACCATGCAGGAAGTGCGCCGTGCTGATTACACCCTGTCCGACTGGATGGACCTCCTCGATGCGGAATTGTCTGCCAAGCGGCCTATTCTCTACCGCGGACAAAGCTCCACCACCGGCCATCAGTTCGTTTGCGACGGTGCTGACGGCGACGGCCTCTACCACATCAACTGGGGCTGGGGCGGTCATAACGACGGCTATTACGACATCACGCTGCTCAACCCAGGCACGGGAGGAGCAGGCTCAGGCACGGGTACAGACGGCTATTCACAGGAGTGCGCGGCCGTCATCGGCATCCAACCGGGCAGTGGCGACGCTCCCGTTGACCGGTGGGTGCTGGTCAGCGCCACGACCAATGCCGCCGAAGGGCTGTACGAGACCGAGAAAGCGGAGATGTACAACTATCACGTCAAGGTGCCCAAGACCACGGATGGCGAGGCCATCTTCACCTATGGCATCCAGAATAACGGCGAGACGGCTTCGCTGGAATATGCACTGAGCATCACGAGCTTCCCCAACAGGGAGACCAACTATCAGTTGCAGACCGCCACTTTCCCCGGCAATGGTACCGTTACCTATGTTTCCATCAATGCCGTTCCAGCCGATTTCGGAGGCGACCGCACCATTTCTTGCATCTTTGGTGCTTACCCTGAGGGCACTTACGAGTATCTGCCTACCACGATGGACGAGTGGAAAATGTTTATCGTCGATCCTGACAAGGCGGGCTACAGTTTCCGCATGGGACCCGAAGAGCAGGTGCTCTATGTGGCCGGCGACACGCCTTCCGCCATCGAGGAGGTCGGCACGGCATCGGTTTGTCCTGCCTATGGTGGCGTGGGCGAGCTGGTCTTGGTCGGCAACAGCACCGACAATGTGCCTGTCTATGGTGTGGATGGCCGCAAGGTTGTCGATGTGCCCGTCGCCGCGGGCAGCGAGGTTCGTGTGCCGCTCAAGGCGGGCGTATATGTCGTGAGTGGACGTAAGGTGCTGGTGAAGTAAGCCTATCCTTGCGTGGCGCAGGCACAAAACCTCGCCACGACTGTATATTTCTGTGTCCCGACCAAGGGTATTCGCTTCGGCATTCCCCTTGTTCGGGACATTTTTCTTGTCTTTCCCCGTACCATTCCCATTGGGATGAGCTGTGCGTAGGAGAACATTCATCTGTCCATGCCGATACATCCAAAAGAATTTTTAAATTAAAAATACTAAATTTTTAATTTAAAAATTGGAGAAAAATAAATTAAAAATCCATGCCTTTTAGCCTCTACGACAAAGCCTTATTGATCATACTATCTTGCGCTATAAATGCCCTAATCAAGGCGTCCTTCCCCAAAAGACAGTATTTCTATTTTAACCCAAATCGGTCATTAGACCGAAATCGACAAAAAACGAGACGTTCTCCATCTTTTTGCCCCTTGTCACTGTCTCTTTCGGCATCTTGCAACGTAAGTGTTTCGCCATAGCCCGCTATGCCTTCAACACTTACGTTGCAACCTGCACGAAATAAACAGCAACCTGGGACGAAATCTAATGACCGATTTGGGTTTAATAGGCCTTTGTAGACCCAAGCCATAAGCAACTATCCTCTTTTGATGTTTTGTCCAAATCTGATGTCCGATTGGGGGTAAACAAGAATCATGCACGAAGTTTGATGAGCCGATTTGGGTTTTAGTGGAGTCTCCTTTGTCGTATGGTTAGGCGCCTGTGGCGGTGCTTATTGTAATCGTCTGTGAGACAAGAAATCCCGAAACCGTGGCCAACATCGGTGGCATACAGGTTTCGGGAAGCCTCTTAATGAAGTCATGCAATCGTTTCAGTGTCGCATGTTTTCACCTTACGATTGATATTGTCTTATTTTTTAAGCACCTTCTTGCTCTGTCCGTTGGCCATTTTCACGATGTATAGCCCTGCCTTGTCCATGGCGTTCACCCGCTTTCCATCGATGGTGAACACGGCTTTGACGGTGTTGTTGGCCTCGGTGGCGATGTCACTGATGCTGCTGGTCACCCCGCTCGCGTCGCCCTTTTTAATGTCTACCGTGTAGATGTTGGTGGTCTTGAGGTCGTTGGAGGTTATCTCTATGGTGGCTTTGCCGTCGGCAAGTGTGGTGCTGACGTATGCTCCCTGTCCGTCGCTCATTGCTTTGAAGTTGCTGGCAGTCACGTCAAAGGGGAGCGTGGCGGCATAGTTGTTCTTTCCTTCCTCTACGTTGAGCAGATACACGTTGCCTTGTGGGTCGGTGAAGGTCACGGCAGCCAGTCCGGCGTTGTACACAAAGCTCATGTCATCTACATAGAGCACATCGGCCGCCGCGGCGTTTTCGTCGCTGTGTGAGCCCTGTCCGGGTGCGGCGTTGGTGGAGAAAGTCACGAGCACCGACTTGGCAGTGGCGTTGTTGGAGGCGAAGTCCTTATAGCTGAACGGTATCGACAGCTCCTTCCACTCGCCCTTGGTGTCGGCAATTTGTGGGTCGCGGGCCTCGCCTACAATGTTGTTGTATGTCACGCCTTCGGCTGCAGGCTCCTGCAGGCGTGTGCCGTCATTGAGTATAGCGGTGGCTGTGGCGTAGGGATAGTTGGGGTCGCCGGCCTCTTGTGTGTATTTCACCCATACCTTCATGGCGTCCGGACGGCTGTAAATGGTGGCGAAGAAGGGGTCGCCGTGAGCGTCCTTGTCGGTGGTTGTGATGTCGCTCCATGCATAGTTGGTAGTGGCGTCGGCTGCCGACATGCCACCTGTGTTCATGCGTCCAGTCGTAATGGTGCCGTTGGCGATGAAGCCAGGCCCCATAATGTTGACAGACTTCAGCATCACGCTCTGCTTGCCGGTAGAGCCGGGGCGCACCTCATTGCTCTTGAATGTCACTGGGTTGAATCCTGCCAGATACACCATGCCCTCTGGTCCGGACGCACTCATGAACGAATGCCAGTTGTCTGGCTCGTCGCTGGTCACGGTCTCCGGATTCTCATCGGGGTCGTCGGGGTCGGTAGGCTGTGTGAGCGACGCCGTGTGGAAGGCCTCGAATCCGGCGTTGGGCAGCTGGTACCTGCCGTCGCCAAACTCCACGTTGATGTTCTGCTGTGCTCCTTGCACACTCATACTGATGGTGATGTTGGTGTAGAACTTATTGTCGTTGTCGCGCAATTCGCCCGCCATATTCACCGGTACGTTGCCAAGGCTCTCGCCAATCCACGGGCCAGTGCCTTCGCCTTTCTGTATCTTGATGTCCCTCGACACCTTGAGCATCGTGGTCTGTCCGTTAGATACCGCAGGCACATTGTCGATTACGATTGTGCCGATCTTGAGTACGCCGAGCTTAAAGTTCTTGAGGGTCATGTTGTAGGTGCCGTCATCGTTCTTGTCTACGTTGATGACCGTCTGTGCCGACGACATTACCTTGCCGTCAACCGTGACCGTGAGCAAGTCGTTGTACTCCTTGCCCACCGCCGATACAGATGCGGCGGCAATCATAATGGTAGTGAGAAGCTTCTTCATCTTTTTTCTTTTTCTTTGTTGTTATCTTCTTTTTCTTTTAGTTTTTACTCCACTTTTTTCTGTGCATAGGTACAGGTCGTGATGTCTTATTTCAGCCGGTAGGTCACGCCGATGGTGCCGTAGATGGGGTAGAGCGTCTGCTCGATGGTCTTGAAGTCGCTGTTGAAGATGCCCGTCAGTCCCCACGCCACATCGGCGTAGGCTCCCCATCGCTGTGAGAAATACCAGTCGGCTCCGAAGTCCACGCCGAATTGCAGGTGGCGCAGGTCGTCTGAGAAATCGTATGTGCCCCGTGAGCTGTCGTCAGAACCAATGTTCACGCGGTTTCCCGTAGGGTCGCCCATGCGTATGTGCCCGTCGTAGGCATAGCCGGAGAAGTCGTTGGACAGCACATAGCTCAGGTATGGACCGCCTTTGAGTCTCACCTTGCCGAGGTCGCAAGTGGCCTGCAGGGGCAGCGTCACCATCCATTCGTCCACTTTGGTGACCACACCTCCAGTGAACATACCCGAGATGGTGCGTCCTCCCTGCCGCATTTCCATGTGGTAGTTTTTCACATTGGCGTCGGTCTTCATGTTCTTGCACTCGTAGTGGAAGCCGGCCAGCAGTCCCCAGCGCCCCCCGAGCGGCTTGTAGGCATCGAGTGCCAGCGTGATGTTGGGCTTCACCGAGTACTTGTTGAGTTTTCTGATTTCCGCGGGCATGCTTATGGGTGCGGTACCGCCGATGGCATAACCTGCGCGTATGTAGTAGGTGAGGTTGTCAAATATGCCTCCTGCCGTGGCTGGAATAGCTACTACAAGTGTCAGTGCTGCCGCCAGTATGTTCTTTTTCATTTTGTTTCGTAGTTGAATGTTGTTGTGTTCCGGTACGCTCATTCGTCCCATGCCACATGCACATCATCGATGCACAGCGTGCTTCCCAATGCTCCTTCAAACTGTGCCCCCTTGTAACTTGACGTGAACACGATGGCCAAGCTGTATCCGTGGCGTGCCAGCACGCTGGGATCGAGTGGGGTAGAGTAGGTGAAATCCACGTGGAAGCCCGTCCACTGGTCGGTGGTGCGCACCTCGTCCAGTACCGCTGTGCCCACGATGAGGCTGCTGGTGCGCACGTTCTCGCCGTCAAGCGTCACGGCCTTGCCGTTGGAGTCGGTGTTGCGGTATATCACGGCGTAGATGTCGCCCTTGTCCGTCATGCCCTTCTGTATCTCTCCCGCACGGTTTTGGAAGTCCTTGCCCGGCTTGTACTTATAGTATCCCGAGAAGGAAAGCGGCTTCTTCGATACAGGCACACCGAACATGGTGGCCTTCAGCGTCTGGGTGAGGGCGTTGTCGAGGTCGAATTTGCCGAGAAAGAGGTTGCCTGCGGCTATGCGCATGTTCATGAGCGCACCGAAATAACCCGTTTCGCAGGTTGTCAACTTCACTCCCTTCCCTGTGTGTCCGTCAGCAATGCTCACTGTGGGGAACTGGTCGGCGGTGACATGGTTGCCGTCACCCTCCTCTCCCATACTCACATCGAAGCCCGGATTGCCCGTGGCCCAGCAGTCAAGTTCGTAGCCATCGCTGGCCTTCTCCACCCATTCATAGTAGGGACGGTAGCATTCCTTGCTCGTGAGCCGCACGTTCTCGAAGTCGAGGTCGCTGAACTCGTCGAAGGTACGCACGCCCATCGTCACGGTGTAGGCCTTACTCCATCTGCCGTCTTGCGATGTCACGGTGTAGATTGCGCCCTTTCCCTTGGAGAAGTCGCGTGGCGTGTCGAGCGGTTTGCCGTCGTTGGCTGTCACGGTGGCCCCCTCCGTGGTGCGGAACTGCGGCGCCACTGCCGTGATGTCGGCCTCGGGCAGTACCTTAAACTTGATGTCACGCTCGCTTGTCAGCACATTCACGAGCGTGTCGGCAGCCCTGAAGAACATCGTCTCGGGGTGGTCGGTGTGTATGTAGGCCTGCTCTATGTCGCACTCGGCGTTCAGCGGCTCGTCCTTGAAGCAGGAAGTGAGCGTCAAAGACGTGCACATGAGCACGGCGGCCAAAATTTTTCCTTTCATCAAAATCTATTGTTCTCTTTAATATGTATTGATGCTTTTAATCTGAATGTTGCAATATTTAATGCTTTCAATGCTTTGGATAAACCCTTGTCACGCTCTAAGCGACGTGCCGTCAATGATCTTCCCTTTTATGTACGCACGGCCGTGACCTACACTTTCTCGGCAATGTATCGAGGCATATCTCCTTGATACAAACCTTTACAATCTTGTGCAAAGTTACGAGAAAAACTTTTCACGGGCAAGAGTTTTTCTCAATAAAGATGCCTTAGCAGTACTTTGATATAAAGAAATTCAGCCAAGGGGGGTGGGTTTCTCATATTTTATGCTTAACTTTGCCCAATGTCAGATATTCTTATTTTTAGTTCTATATCAGCACTAAGGTAAATGAATCTCCTGATATATACAAGTATAGGATAAGTTGTTTCATCCTATGACTTGCTTTAGAATTAAAATTAAGAGCTTGCTCATCAGTTAATTTAAGTTATATGAAGACCTACAAAATCCTATCACTGCTTTTCTGTCTGTGCGTAGCTACCTTGGCACAGGCCCAAAACTATGTAGTAGACTGCCTGGTGGCTCCCGAACTCAAGGCGGTGGCTGCCAGTAAACCCACCGATTTTGACGGCACACGTACCGTACTCTACCTGCGCAACGGCGCACTCGTGCAGGTAGTAGGCCGCAAGGTGACGGGCACCGACGGCCAGTCTGCCTCACACACTAACAACGTGGACGACACCCCAGATGCCAGGCAGATCAAGGCCGTCATTGTCTACAAAGGGAAACGTTATCTTGCCGAAGCCCGCTGGCTACGCTATTCGGACCAGAACCCCGCTTCGGCCTCCGATATTTTTGCTTCGGACAATTTCAGGCCACGTCCCCAACTGTCCAAATGGGTCTCCCTTCCACGATTGGATATGCATGCTGCCTCCACGCGAACCCTCTACGGACCCGTGTTGCCCTTGGTGGCCTTGCTGTTTATGGCCGTGGCCGTATGGATGGTCCTGCGCACCCGGTTCATTCTCCTCTCGGCCCTTCCGTTTGTAGTGTCGGCCGCCATAGTGGTCTATATGGCCGTTATGATAGACTGGGACGCGCTGTGGTGGTGCAACCCCGACTATGTAGGAGTGCCCAAAGCCATCGGAGGTGCCCTGCTTGTGGCCTTGTTCATGGTACTGGCTTTCTCTTACATGTTCTGTGTAACACTGTTTGCCAAGCACTCGCTTCTGGTGTGGCCATTCGTCATTGGCTATCTGGTACAGTGGCCTGCACTGCTGCTTTCGTACCAATTCATGGACAGCTTATGGCCCGCCTTCCTCGTGTGCTATGGCATTCCGATGCTTATCAACGGCCTGCGCGCCCGTCTTTATGGCGTGGTCATGACAGCCATAGGTATAGTGTCGCTCCATGTTTTTGTGGTCATGCTGGCCGTGGTGGTTCAGATCTCGCTCTGGATACTCATGGCCGTGGCCTTATCCTCGCCCGTGGTAGGCTTCATCCTGTCGACTTTCATCGGCAAGTACGCCCGCGAGGGCAAGCAACGTTGGGTATGGCGCGATGGCCGGGCCCAATACGTATACCATACGCACCCCACCGACCGCTCCGTATAGCACAGCCATGTCTCCCACAGCGTCCTCATTGCCCATCTGCCGCGGGGGAAATGTCACTGCGGTTGTCCGTAGGGTTACTCTCATTACCCTCGTTGGCACTATCTTTGCATCAGATAGGCTGCACCCTCTGAACGCTAACATACAGAGAAGCAAATGTCATTCCATGGATTTTTAATTTATTTTTCTGTGATTTTTAAATTAAAAATTTCAGAAAAATAAATTAAAAATCCATGCTTTTGAGCTGCTATTACACAGCTTTGTCCAACCTGTTGGAAATCAATAGGATATGAGGCGTGGTGTCTCCAGGGCAATCTCATGCAGAGATGGTACGGTCTTGCTGATGAAGAAAATTTCATTGTGGTCCGAGTGGAGAAGGAAACAGTTCTTGTGATTGCCTTTCCCAACCGAATAAATGGGGTAGCTGACAAGTCATTGCGTCCGAACGGAAAGCATCCAAGCAGCCGATGGCGTGTTCAACAACGACAAAAAACGGTGCAGCCCACCCCACAATTGCAGCTTTTTTATTAACTTTGTACCCCAATAATAATCTTGTGGGAGGCGGAAAGATGGAAAGTGCTTTCAGCGAAGTGATAGGCCAGGCCGACGTAATCAGCCGCCTGGTGCAGACAGCGCGCGAAGACCGTGTGCCCCAGGCACTGCTGTTTTGTGGCATGCCCGGTGTGGGCAAGCTGGCGTTGGCGATGGGTTTTGCGGCCTATCTGCTCAGCGAGGGTACCCCTTCGATGCCCGTCACTGCCCCCAATGCGCGGGCGATGCTGCGTCTTTGGGAGCATCCCGACCTCCATTTCAGCTTTCCCACGATCAAGAAAGCCGGTACTTCGAGCGGCTACAAGCCCGTGAGCGACGACTTTGCCAAGCCTTGGCATGAGCTGATCATGCGCGGCCCCTACTTCTCGATTGAGCAGTGGCTCCGCCAGATGGGCGCGACGACGCAGCAAGGCATCATCACTGCCCGCGAGGGCGACGAGCTTCTGCGCAAGTTGTCGCTCAAATCGAGTCTCGGCGGCTACAAGGTGAGCATCATTTGGTTGCCCGAGCGTGCCAGCGAGGAGTTCTCCAACGGCATCCTCAAGCTCCTTGAGGAGCCGCCTCAGCACACCGTCTTCATGCTGGTCAGCGAAGAACCCGACCTATTACTTGACACCATCCGCAGCCGAACCCAGCGTATCGACGTGAAACCCATCGGAGAAACCAGTCTGGCAGAGGCTCTTCAGACCCGCAGGGGGCTTGACGAGGCTACCGCAAGGCAGGTGGCACGCGTGGCACAAGGCAGTTGGTTGGAGGCCATGCAGATCCTTTCGCCCAACAACGAGAACGCCGACTTCCTCGAAATGTTCCAGAAGCTCATGCGGTTGTGCTATATGCGGGACATAGGCGGGCTGAAGACATGGAGTCAGCAGGCCGCCGAGCTGGGCCGCGAGAAGGAAAAGCGCATGCTGAGCTACTTCCTCGAGCAGGTGAGGGAGAACTTCATGTACAATTTCCGCATCCCAGAGTTGTGCTATCAGACGCGCGCCGAGGCTGATTTCTCTCGCAACTTTGCCCGCTTCATCAACGAGCGCAACGTGATAGAGATGAGCGAATTGTTTGAGATGGCAATCCGTGATGTCGGCCAGAACGCCAACGGGAAGATCGTCTTCTTCGACATGGCGCTGAAACTTATTGTGCTTATCCTGAGAAAATAACGAATCAGACAGCAGTTTATGGACTTTAAGAATATGAAATATCAGTTGTGGCGCGGCACCGACCGTGGCTTGTGCAGCCGTGGTTGTGGCCGTCAGGACCACCAGTTGAACACCTATGACTGGTTGGCCGACGTGCCAGGCAACAACGCTACGACCGATCTTGTCGAGGTGCAATTCAAGAACACCCGCAAGGGATATTACCACAATGTGAACCATCTTGACTTGAAGAAAGGCGATATCGTCGCCGTTGAGGCCAATCCCGGCCACGACATTGGCGTGGTGACGCTCACCGGGCAGCTCGTCCGGCTTCAACTCAAGAAGGCCGACATCAAGTCGCCCGCCGACATCCGCCGTATCTACCGCATAGCCAAGGAGTCGGACATGGAGAAATATAAGGCAGCGAAGGCCCGCGAGCACGACACGATGATTCGGAGCCGTGTCATCGCCAAAGGGCTGGGGCTGAAAATGAAGATAGGCGACGTGGAGTATCAGGGCGACGGCAACAAAGCCATTTTCTATTACATCGCCGATGAGCGTGTCGATTTCCGCCAGTTGATTAAGGATCTCGCTGCCGCCTTCCACGTTCGTATCGAGATGAAGCAGATTGGGGCACGCCAAGAGGCCGGGCGCATTGGCGGTACGGGGCCTTGTGGTCGCGAGTTGTGTTGCGCCACGTGGGTGAGAAACTTCTCCAGTGTGAGTACCAACTCAGCCCGTTTTCAAGGAGTGAGCCTCAATCCCACCAAACTTGCCGGGATGTGTGCGAAGCTAAAGTGCTGCCTCAACTATGAGGTGGACGACTATATGGAGGCCGCCCGCCGCTTGCCGAGCCGTGAAGTGTCGCTCCATACGCAAGATGCCGAGTATTTCCTGGTCAAAACCGACATCCTCAGCGGCGAGTGCACCTATTCCACCGACCGCAAAAAAATGGTCAACGTGGAGGTCATCCCTGCGCGCCGTGCCCGTGAGGTGATTGAGTTGAACCGTCAGGGCGAGAAGCCGATGTCGCTGACGGAAAACGTAAATGCGAAAGTGGAGGAGAAGTCGGCCGACTTGCTGGCCGACGGCGACCTCAGCCGCTTCGACAGGTTTCAGAAAAAGAAGAAAAAGAAGAAGAAACAAGCATCCCCACAGCCTTCCCGTCAGGGTGACGCTGCGAGCCGTCCTCGTCCACAGGGCAAGGCCCGTGGAGAGAAAGCGCCCCGTGAGGGAAGCCGACAGGGAAAGGAACGCCAGCAACCTCAGTCGGGGCAGCACCCGCAACCACCACGCCGCCCCCAAGAGGCAGGGCGTGCGGAATCTGGTGGCAGCCAGCAGCAACGTCCGGATGCGCCGACACAGAATGGCGGGGCAAAGGAGAAGAAAGGAAATAATGAGGGAAAGTAGAACTTTCATGGCAGCTGTCGTCGTTCTGATGACGGCTGCCGTGCTATTGACGGGATGTCAAGACGCGCGCGTCTATGACCACTATGAGCCGGTGAGCGATGGTGGTTGGGAGCGCAACGACACGCTGCGATTCACCATTCCGCGGCAGCTCAAGGGCCACTATGAGGTCAATCTGGGCCTGCGGTTCAATCATCTCTATCCCTATCGCGACCTTAGCTTGATAGTAAGCTATGCCACCTATCCCCCCGGCAGCGTGGTGTCCGATACCGTGTTGGTGCATCTCGTCAACGAGGAGGGGCGACCTTTCGGCAAGGTGGGGGTGACTTCAGCCACCCTCACGGCCAGAATCAAGGAGTTGAGCCTTCACAACGGCGACTCTATCTACGTCACCGTTCATCACAATATGCGTCGCGATCAACTGCCGGGAATCAACGACGTGGGGGTGCAGCTGGTGAAAAAATGACGAGACTTCCCTGTGTGGGCAAGGCAAATATTCTCCTGATGGTAAAAGAAACGGTGAAATATTTTGCTTGTTATGTAAATTTTTGATAAATTTGCAGTGGAGAGTAGGCGTCATCATGCTGCTTATCGCTCTCTGTCATGTGGCAACTGGGGATATAGACCATCCCCCCATTGCTTCAAAACCGTATGGTGGCCACCAATCAATCTATGATAATGGAACAGAATTTCAACTACACCAATCCGAATTTGGGAGGACAGCTTCCTCCCAAACCTGACAACAATCTTGTGCTTGCCATCGTTACAACGGTGTGCTGCTGCCTCCCCTTTGGCATAGTGGCCATCATAAAGGCAGCTAAAGTGAACGGACTTTATCTGGCACAGCAGTATGAAGCGGCAGTCAAGGCGGCATCAGACGCCAAGAAGTGGTCTCTTATAGGCATCGGAGTAGGATTGCTTGTCCAAATCTTATATGCGGTTGCCTATTGTTTTATGGGTTTAGGTGCGGCTTTGCAGAACATACAATAAGCGCATCTTGCTATGCTCAGCCATTGTGGTAGTCGGATTGTTCCTGTTTCGTTTCAATCCGTCTGCCTATTGGTTTTGGCCAAAATGTCCAGTGAAGCTGCTCACTGGGCTGAGTTGTCCCGCCTGTGGCATACAGCGATTTGTGCATGCCTTGCTCCATGGACACCTTCAGGAGGCTGTGGGTTATAATTATTATCTGGTCTACGCCCTCCCTTACACCCTCCTTTTGATAGCAGTCCACGTGCTTCCGCACTCTAATGCAGTGGCGCATGTGCGAGGGTGGTTGGAAAGTAAGCCTGCAGTTTGGCTTTACATCATCTCATTCTGCGTATGGTTTGTAGTGCGGAATATGTTTAGCATCTAAAAAACAATCGAATATGGAAAAAGATAAGGCAGCCCAGCTGGTAGCCATGTATGGGGATAAGTTTCCCAATTATGTTATTCCTCAACTATACAGCACGCTTGAAAACATGGACTATAGTCAGGCATCCATCTGCATGGCGCAAAATAAAGATCCGCTTATAGCTCTCCTGCTGTCCATCTTAGTCGGCGGTTTTGGCATCGACCGCTTCTATCTTGGCGACACCTTGCTGGGTGTACTGAAACTCATCACCTGTGGTGGGTGTGGGATATGGACCATCATTGACTGGTTTCTTGTCATGAATACCACTAAGGAAAAGAACTATGCCAGATTCATAGGCGTCTCTTTGTAAGCCGCCTAAGCCCCTGTGCTGCACCAACGTCTTTCTTGATGTCCAGCAATAGCCTTTGTGGGTAGCTGGATGGCCTTTTGGCAGCGTCAGCTTCTGATGAGGTTGCGTCCCGCATCGATGCGCAGGAAGATGAACAGAAGCAGTGTGAAGCCCCACAGCGACGAACCGCCATAGCTGAAGAAGGGCAGCGGGATGCCAATGACAGGGGTAAGTCCGAGCACCATGCCCACGTTGATGAAGACATGGAAAAGGAAGATGCTGGCCACGCAGTAGCCATAGATGCGCCCGAACTTGAAGGGCTGTCGCTCTGCAATCTTCATCAGTCGCGTAATCAGGGCAAGAAATAGCAGCAGTACGGCCGCCGAACCAAGAAATCCTTCCTCCTCGCCGACGGTGCAAAAGATGAAGTCGGTGTCCTGCTCGGGCACGAACTTTAGCTTGGTTTGTGTGCCGTTGAGAAATCCTTTGCCCTGCAGACCGCCCGAACCAATGGCAATTTCGCTCTGGTGGACGTTGTATCCCGCACCCGCAAGGTCGTCGTCGAGGCCGAGCAGCACATTGATACGCACGCGTTGGTGGGGCTGCATCACATCGTTGAGCACATAGTCGGCCGAGTAGAAAAAAGCGATGGAGCCCACAGCGAAGATTGCCGCATAGAGATAGGTGACGAACCGGGTGCGCAAGGCGTTGTAAATCAGGTGACCGATGAGAAGGGCAGAGAGTATGAGCTGCACCCATACGATGTCGAAGGGGATGACAAACTCGGAGAAGAGAAACGCCAAAATTGTCGTGCCAAAGCACAGTCCCACCAGTCGAAGGGGGTGTTGTCGGTCGCCATTGTAGGCATAGACCATCCCCGAGGAGAACAGTTGTACGAGCAGGAGGACGGAAAACTTGCCTACTGAGGTGGGCGTGTCGAAGAGCATGGTCTGCTCAAACTTGATTCCGATGACGAAATAGACAATCATTGCCACGCCGGTGAAGAGGAATCCGCCGGGCATTCCTTCGCGGTAGAGCATCAGAAAGAAGGACAAGTAAACGAGTGCCGAGCCGGTTTCGCGCTGTCCGATGATGCAGAGCATCGGCACAAGGATGATGGCGCTGGCTGCCGCGAAGTGCCTTGGGTTGTGGATGTCGAAGCCATAGGTGCTCATGAGCTTTGATATGGCGAGCGCGGTGGCGAACTTGGCGAACTCGGCGGGCTGAAGTCGCAGGCTGCCCAGAACAATCCATGATCGTGAACCCTTGATTTCGTGTGGGTTGAAAATCGTCGCGAAGAGCAGAAGTACAAGCAGTCCGTAAATGACGTAGGCGAAGGTATCGAAGTATCGGTCATCGAGCATCAGCAGGACGAAGCCCAGACAGATGCTCGTGCCAATCCAAACGACCTGCATTCCCGAGCGCGTGGAGAGGGAAAATATCTCGGTGTCGCCGTAAGTGTAGCTTGCCCCGCAGACGCTTACCCATCCGAAGGCGAGCAAAGCAAGGTATATGCCTATCGTCCACCAGTCAAGCGACTGGAGAATGCCTTTCTGATTGTCCGACTTTTCCATAACCATGATGCTGCTATTCCTTCTTGCTTTCCTTGTCGTTTTCCTTGTGCGACGGTTTGTGGTCTTTCTCGTCGTCGCGCCGCCGCTCCTCACTCTGAGGCCTTATCTCGTTCTCTACTTTGATGGCCGGGTCGTTCTGCGGCTCGTTCTTTTTCCTTTCTTGGTGTTTTCTCTCCTTTTCCTCGGCCAACTTCTTCTGTTGTTTGTCGCGCTCGAGCTTCAGCGAGTCCTTGATGGCGTTGATTCGCTTGAGCGAGTCGAGCCGTAAAGAGTCGGCATGGCTCATCGGCGACTTGAAGGGGTAGGAGATATGCTGGTTTTGTATCTGCGTAGCCTTACGCGCATCGGCCTCTGTCAGCTTGCCGTTGATGTATTGCTCCATCATCAGCGAGCCGATGGGCACACCATAGACAGCTCCCCATCCGCCATTTTCCACATATACTGCGATGGCGATCTTAGGCGTATCGACGGGCGCGAATCCCATAAAAACGGAGTGGTCTTTGCCCTTGTTCTGTGCCGTACCTGTTTTTCCCGCCATTTGATAGCCTGGATGCACGGCGTGGGCGCACGTTCCGCGGATGGCGGAGGAGACCATTCCCTTGACCACTTCCTCATAGGCGGCTTGGCTTCCCTTTGTCCGATGCCGCTCATAATACTTCCGGTCGATGCTTCCGCCTTTGATATGGCGCACCACATGGGGCGTGATGTAGTAGCCTCGGTTGGCTATCGTCGCGCCCAGGTTGGCGATTTGCAGTGGCGTGGCGTTGACTTCGCCTTGCCCGATGGCGATGGAGATGACCGACAGCGGGTTCCAACGGCCAAAGGCATTGTCGTAGAATTTGGCGTTGGGGATCATTCCGCGCCGTTCGCCGGGCAGGTCGATGCCCAGTTTGTAACCGAATCCCTGCGAGACCATGTAGTCGCGCCACACGTTCATGGCATCTTCGAGCGTGGGGTACTTCTTTCTATTGGATAGCATGTAGTACAATCCCCAGCAGAAGTAGCTGTTACATGATGTGCTGATGGCTGGAACGAGTGCGATAGGGCTCGCATGAGAGTGGCATCCCACGTGAAGTCCCTTGAAGGAGAATCCGTGTGCGCAGGGGAAACGGGTGGAGTCGTTGACGATTCCCTCCGTGTAGAACGTCACAGCCTGCGTGGTCTTGAATGTACTTCCAGGAGGATATTGGCCGCTGATGGCCCTGTTGATGAGCGGTTTGGCCGGATCGACAGTCAGACGGAGCTGATTCTTACCGCGAAGTTTGCCAATCATCATCCGTGGGTCGTAGGTTGGCGATGACACCATGGCCAGAATCTGCCCCGTTTTCGGCTCAATGGCCACGATAGCCCCGAGCTTTCCCTCCATGAGTCGTTCGCCGAGCTTCTGCAATTCCAAGTCCAGACCGAGCTGTATGTCCTTTCCTGGCAGAGGCTTCTGGTCGAATTTCCCGTTTTTATAGCGGCCTTGGATGCGTCCGCGGGCATCGCGGAGCAGTATTTGCACCCCTTTCCTGCCGCGAAGCTCTTTCTCATACTGGCGTTCTATGCCCTGCTTGCCGATGTAGTCGCCTGGCTGGTAGTAGTCATCCTCCTCAATGTCGCTCTGTGACACCTCTGCCACGTCGCCCAACAGGTGTGCCGCTACGGGCTCTTTGTACTGACGGATGCTGCGCCGCTGGATGTAAAAGCCCGGAAAACGGAAGATTTTTTCTTGGAATGCGCTGAATTCCTTGTCTGGAAGCTGCCCCATGAAGAGCTGTTGGGTGAACCTTGAGTAGCCCGGATTCTTCCTCCGGTCCTTTATCTCGGCCATCCGCTTGTTGAAAAAGTCCCGGGTGATGCCCAAAGAGTTGCAAAAGTCCATGGTGTCCAGGCGCCCCGCTTCTTCGTTCATGACCACCATGATGTCGTAGGCAGGCTGATTGAAGACGAGCAGCTTGCCGTTTCGGTCGGTGATAGTCCCGCGTGAGGGAAATTCTATCTTCTTCAGGAAGGCATTGGAGTCGGCGCTTTTGCGGTAGTCATCGCTGGCAATTTGCAACGAAAAGAGCCGGATGATATAGACAACAATGATGAATGAGGCAATGCCACTAAGCACATAGCGTCTTTTTTCCAGGTCGAAATTCTTCATTTAGCGGCTCCTTACGTTATCGATGACAAAGACAAGCAGAAACGTAATCAGCGTGCTCCCACTCACATTCAGCAGCCATTCCACAGGATCGAAGAAGCTGAATTGCTCTAAAGTGAAGAAAAGGATGCAGAAAATCAGTGTGGAGATGAGGCTGTACCAGGCGTATTTGGCCGGCCCGAGCGTGGTAATGCGTGGGGAAAGGTCTTCGGCAGACTCGCGTGGGATAAAGAATGACAACAGATAGGGCTGCACAAAGGCAAGAAAAGTAAGTGAACCGGCGGCCACGCCGGGCGTATTGGAGAAAGTGTCGAGCAATAGACCCATGCAGAATCCCCACAACAACAGTCCCCATCGGGGATAATGGCGGCGTATGCTGATAATGAAATAGACATAGAGCAGCGGGGTGGCACAGCCAAATAGGTGGATTTGGCCCAGTACCAGCACCTGGGCGAGGCACAGGATGACGAAGAGTGCGAGTCTTCGGAGCAAGTCAACGTTCATCTTTCTTCTTTCTCCTTAATATAATCTGACGGCCTTACCATTACAGTATGAATGCCTTACGGAATGTAACACCATTGACAACAGGCGGATAGAGGCGCATATATAACCTTTCGCGACACTGACTGCCGGATGATAGGGGCTGCCGTGTCGTGCGGTTAATTATCCGATGGCGGCTTGATGGAGTCTTTTGCTGCTTCCATTAAGCGTCGCAGCTCACCTAATTGGGGCGCATCGATGACGCAAACATCGCGCAAATTGGCAAAATCTGTGGACAAAGCCACCTGCACACGGTAGGAAAGACCGTCCTCGGAGTTGAACACTTTCTTCACTTTTCCTACCAGCAAGCCTGCGGGGAACACCGCCGAATAACCGCTTGTGAGCACCCTGTCGCCTATCTTGAAGCGCGCATGGCGTGGAACATCGTCCAAATAGGCAATGTTGGGTGCGTTCCCAGCCCAGTGAAGGTAGCCGAAATAGTCGCGGCCGGCAATGGAACAGCTGATGTTTGACTTGTTGTTGAGCACCGGAATGACCACCGAGTAGTGTCGTCCGACGAGATAAACTATGCCCACAACGCCATTTCCACACGCCACGCCCATGTCTTTCCTCACCCCATCTGCGCTTCCTCGGTCGATGGTCATCAAGTTATCGGGCCGGTCCAGCGAGTTGCTCACCACCTTGGCCAGAATCAACCGGTACTTGGTCAGTTGTCTAAACTGGCCGCGTTTCAAGTAGGTGGAGTCCTTGGTCTGGTCATAAAGCTGGTCGGAGAGCGTCTTCAGCTGTTGCTCCAGCTCCAGATTGTGCTTCGTCAACTCCTCGTTGGCCTCCCGCATGCTGAGAAACGACAGCAGCTTCGACTCCTGCTCATAGACGATGCCGGCGAGATAGTTGGCCGAAGTGAACCATACGCTGGCCTGATAGCTGTTGAAGCGGAACAGCAACACCCCACTGATTACCTCCAGAATGATGAAGAGAAACCAGTGAAAGTTGCGCGACAGAAACTCCGTCAGATTGTGCATCGGTGCTTTCTACATGAGAAATATGGAATGGCCGAGGCTATGGCCATCCTACACTTCATCCATTGATGATACCAACCCTGCTGCCCTTTATCTCATCAAAAATGAGAAGCGGTCCACATTCTTCAAGGCAATACCTGCCCCCGTGGCCACACTGTGGAGCGGATCCTCTGCGATGTGGAATGGGATGTTGATTTTATCGGTGAGCCGTTTGTCCAGTCCGCGCAGCAGTGCGCCGCCGCCTGTAAGCCAGATGCCGTTCTTTACGATGTCTGCATAAAGCTCGGGCGGGGTGTTTTCCAATGCTGAGAGCACGGCGTTCTCAATCTTCGCCACCGTTTTGTCGAGGCAATGGGCAATCTCTTGGTAGCATACGGGCACCTCCATGGGCAGTGCCGTGATGCGGTTTGGCCCGTGGATGACATAGTCTTCGGGCGCATCATCGCCCAGGTCAGTCAGTGCCGACCCGACGTGCACCTTGATTCGCTCGGCCATCCGCTCGCTCACCTTGACGTTGTGCTGCCGGCTCATATACTCTTGTATGTCCGCCGTGAGGTCGTCTCCTGCCACACGGATGGAGTTGTTGCTCACGATTCCACCCAGAGAGATGACCGCAATCTCTGTGCTTCCGCCGCCTATGTCGACGATCATGTTGCCTTCAGGTGCCTCAACGTCAATGCCTATGCCCAGGGCGGCTGCCATTGGCTCAAAGATTAAGTAGACATCGCGGCCGTCGGCGTGCTCCGCAGAGTCGCGTACTGCCCGAAGCTCCACCTCGGTGCTGCCCGATGGCACGCCAATGACCATGCGCAGTGAAGGCGAGAAGATGCGGCTGCCCGTGTGAACCATCTTGATCAAGCCGCGGATCATTTGCTCACAGGCCGTGAAGTCGGCTATCACGCCATCGCGTAGCGGACGAATGGTGCGGATGTTGGCGTGCTCCTTCTCATACATCATCTTTGCTTCACCACCCACAGCAATCATTTTCCCTGTCCGTCGGTCCAGGGCTACGACGGAAGGCTCGTCCACAACAATCTTGTCATCGCTGATAATGATGGTGTTGGCCGTGCCCAAATCCATCGCTATTTCTTGGATAAATGAAAAGAGTTTCATTCCTTCTTACTACTTTTTTCTTTTGTGTTGTTATTTAATCTACTTGGCAAAAAGCATTATTTGACAAACCATTCGTGGATGGCGGTGTCATAGTGACTGCTCACTGCAAAGGCTTTTTCAGCAAAATTCCTGCGCTCTTCCAGCTCCGTCTGTGCGCCTTTGCGCTCCAGAATGTTGTCAAGCATGGCATATTCGGCTTTGCTCGGCACTATCACTACGTCCTTGAAGTTCTTGGCTCCGGCGCGAATGAGCGAGATACCGCCGATATCGATTTTCTCAATGATCTCATCCTCGCTTGCTCCTCTGGCCACCGTCTGCTCAAAAGGGTAGAGATCGACCACCACCAGGTCGATAGGCACGATACCATACTGCTCCATCTGCTTGCGGTCGCCCTTGTTGTCGCGTCGTGCGAGGATGCCTCCGAACACCTTCGGATGCAAAGTCTTGACCCTTCCGCCGAGGATGGAGGGATAAGAGGTGACGTCCTCCACTTTCTGACACGCATAGCCCAGTGACTCAATGAACTTCTGGGTACCGCCTGTGCTAAGAAATTTCACGCCATTTTCGTTCAGTTTCTTCAAGATATGCTCAAGTCCATCTTTGTGAAAGACCGAGATTAACGCAGTCTTGATTTGCTTTGTGCCTGCCATTTTGTCTTGCTCTTTTTATAATAAGTGTGCAAATTTACAAAATCTTCGGCAACTACTATGTGGGTGAGTCCTAAAAATATTAAAACAAGTCGATTTAATTGCCCTTTGTCAATGCCGCCCTGTTGTAAAGCCGTACCTTTGCTGTATGAACTTTACCGACACATTGCTCAGTTGGTTTGCCTCCCACGGTCGCTCATTGCCATGGCGCGAGGCGGGCACCCCGTACGCAATCTGGCTTAGTGAAATCATTTTGCAGCAGACGCGGGTAGCCCAAGGCGAGGCCTACTGGCGTCGATTTCTGGCGCAATGGCCCACCGTGGAGCAGCTTGCCGCCGCATCTGAGGACGAGGTGTTGCGCGCCTGGCAGGGGCTTGGATACTATTCAAGGGCACGCAATCTCCATACTGCCGCACAGCAGATAGCCGCCTTGGGTCATTTTCCGGACACTTATGCTTCCATTCGTGCCCTGAAAGGTGTCGGCGACTACACCGCTGCCGCCATCGCCTCGTTTGCCTTCGGGCTTCCCCATGCCGCTGTGGACGGCAACGCCTACCGTGTGCTGGCCCGCTACTTCGGCATCGACACCCCCATCGACGACGCGAAGGGTAAGCGTACCTTTGCCGTTCTGGCACAGTCGCTGCTCCCTGAGGGACGCGCGGCCGACTTCAACCAGGCGATGATGGACTTTGGTGCCACCCAGTGTGTACCCCGCTCACCCCGTTGCGAGGTCTGTCCGATGGCCGAGACTTGCGATGCGCTGCGGACGGGAAGGGTTTCTGTGCTGCCCGCCAGGCGGAAACGGGTCGGCGTGCAGGAGCGTCAGCTCACCTATCTTTATCTCCGTTGTGGTGGCCGGACGGCTATTCACCAGCGGGGAGCGGGTGACATCTGGCAGGGACTGTGGGAACCTCTCCTCATTCAGCCCACGGAAGTGCGCCCCGTCTATGAGCTTCGGGCGCACCATGTCAAGCATGTGCTCACCCATAGGGTGCTCTATGCTGACCTTTACCTCTACCAACCGGCCACGCCTCCCGTCCTCCCCGAAGGCTGTCGTTGGGTGGATGAGGTCGATTTGGGGCAGTATGCTTTGCCCCGACTGGTTGAAAAACTTATCGCCCTGCTCTGAAAATCTTCAGTTGCAGGGCGATAAGTCCCTCATAATAAGAAGAGACCGTGTTGTGCCTAAGAAAATGTTACTGCTGCTCTTCCGTCACTTGTTGCTTCCGTGGAAAGAATTTCCCCGTCGTATTGGCGACATATACGCCGATGAGAATCAGTGCACAACCGACGTAGGCCATCACCGTCATAGGCTCGCTGAGAAACATTGCCGCTATGACCACGGTGAAGAGCGGGCTAAGGTAGTTGTAGTTGGAGGCCGTCATGGCACCGAGTTTCTCGATGATGATGCTGTAGAGGAAGAAGCAGCAGCACGAAGCGATGAGACCGAGGAAGAGCAGATTGCCCAGTACATCGACGTGCAAAAGGTGATCTACGGGAAATTTCCAGGGCCAAATCAGGAAAAGCGGCAAGGCGGTCAGCAGCCCATAGCCGAACACTTTGCGGGTGATGGTGGCCGCGTCATACTTCTCCGAGATGGGTTTCAGCAGAAAGGAGTAGAGCCCGAAGGAAGCCGAAGTGAGCACGGCGATAAGGTCTCCGGTCGGATTGAAGCACAATTCTCCCTGCCCGTTGAATATGACCATCGCCACACCGGCTATTGCCAAGAGCGTCCCCAAGGCGAAGTTGCTGGTCAGGCGAGTCCCTTTGATGAAGAGGATGCTGAAGATCATCGTGAAGATGGGCGACGCACTGACGATGAAGCTCACGTTATTGACGTTGGTCATGCTGATGGCCACGTTCTCACTGACGAAGTAAAGCGATGCGCCTGTGATGCCGAGCACCACCATTTTCAGCTCGTCGCGCCACGAGTCGGCCAGCATCCGCTTGTGGGCAAATAGCAGCATGGCCACATAGGCGAGGATGTAGCGGGCGTAGAAAATCTCCAAGGCCGACATTCCGGCGTGGACAAGCACCTTGGTGTTGACGAGCGTGCCTCCCCAGATGGCTACGACGAATAGTGCCAGCAGATGGAATGTGAGTGTTTTGTTACCTTTCATTTGTCTTGGTCGAGTTTTGGTTTTTGCCTTATTCTTGTGCCAAAAGCGGTTGCAAAGGTAGCGTATTTTGGGCAAACTACAAATGAAAAGCAAATAAATTTTCTAATAAAATGCAGTTTTGTGGCTCACGCAGGGTGCCAAAAACATTCGTTCTGACGGCTTTGACACCCTCTTTGGTTTTTCTTACCAGCGTGGCTTGTGGCTTGACGGGGTGGCGCAGGACCATCCTGCCGTACTCAATCACCCAATCAGTCATTAGGTTTCGTCGGATAGCCCGAAGACATCTCGGTTTTTGTCGATTTCGATCTAAGGGCCGATTCGGCTCAATCCCGCTTTGTCAGCTGGGCGATGGTGGCGCGCACCCGTGCTTCTGTCGTGTAGAGCAGGGTGTCCTCGTCGGTATTGGGGTCGCCCATGAACACCTCGGGGTTACTGAATCTCATCTTGCTTTTCACCGCTTCGCGGGCGGAGAAGTGGTATTCCGTCACGCCTGTCTGCTCGTATAGGCTGCGTATGTTCTGCTCGTTCACCCCACAGCCGGCCAAGATGATGATGCGTCCGGCAGCTTTCTCGTGGAGTTGCCTCAGCAGTGGCGCACCCTCGATGGCCTTCGGCTGCTGCCCGGAGGTGAGGATGCGGTCGAAGCCAAGGTCGATAAGTTGTTCCAATGCTTCGAATGGGTCACGGCATCGGTCGAAAGCGCGGTGGAAGGTGAGCGACATTCCCCGTGCTTTTTCCACCAGGCGGCGGTTGGCCTCCATGTCTATCGCCCCGTCCTCGCGCAGGCATCCGAACACCACACCGTCGGCTCCAAGCTGCCGTGCCGCTTCGATGTCGGCTTCCATGCGCTCCATTTCCAGAGGGGTGTAGAGAAAATCGCCGCCCCGTGGGCGGATGATGACGTGCAGCCGCGTTGCTTTCATTAGCCTGCGTGCCACCTTGATTTCGCCATACGAAGTGGTAGTGCCTCCCTCGGGGATTCCCGCGCACAGCTCTACGCGGTCAGCACCGCCTGCTTGTGCGGCCAAACAACTCTCTACGCCATTGGCGCAGACCTCAAACCGAAACGCTTTCTTCTCCATGTGTCAATGTCGTTTTTCGTGCAAAAGTACGGCCATTTCGCCCTTTCTCCAAATAAAAATCGTATTTTTGCAACCTAAAAGCGGGTCGTCCGCTGCCAGTAGTTGGTATTCAAATAAAACAAAAATAGAATGGGAAAGATTATTTTGACGGGCGACCGGCCCACCGGCAAGCTCCATTTGGGGCACTATGTAGGCAGTCTGCGTCGTCGCGTGGAGCTTCAGAACGCTGGAGACTACGAGCGGATGTTTGTCTTTATGGCCGACGTACAGGCCCTGACGGACAACGCCGACAACCCTGAGAAGATTCGGCAGAACATCATCGAGGTGGCACTCGACTACCTTTCGGCTGGTCTCGATCCCGAGAAGTGCACGCTCTATATCCAGAGCTGCATTCCCGAGTTGGCCGAGCTGATGGTCTATATGATGAACCTGGTCAGCGTTTCGCGCGTGCAGCGCAACCCGACGGTGAAGACCGAGATCAAGATGCGCAACTTTGAGGCCAACCTTCCCCTTGGCTTCTTCTGCTATCCCGTGTCGCAAGCTGCCGACATTGCGGCCTTCAAGGCTACCGTGGTGCCCGCTGGCGAGGACCAAGAGCCTATGCTTGAGCTGACGCGCGAGATTGTCCGTCGATTCAATCAAGTCTATGCCCCCGTGTTTCCCGAGCCGGAAATCATGCTGCCCGAGAACCAGACAGCACGTCGTCTGCCCGGCACGGACGGCAAGGAGAAGATGAGCAAGAGCCTCGGCAACTGCATCTACCTTTCCGATGACAAGGATACGGTGTGGAAAAAGGTGAAGGCCATGTACACCGATCCCACTCATCTGAACGTCAGCGACCCCGGTCATGTGGAGGGGAATGCCGTCTTTACCTACCTTGACGCGTTCTCCACCGATGCCGACTTTGCCGACTTCTGGCCTGAGTTCAGCAACCTTGATGAACTGAAGGCGGCCTATACGGCGGGCGGCATTGGCGACATGAAGTGCAAGAAGCTGCTCAACAAGGTGCTCGACCGCATACTCGACCCCATCCGCCAGCGCCGTCACGAGCTGGAGCAGGACATCCCCGAGATCTACAACATCCTCCGCAAGGGCACCGGCGTGGCCCGCGAGGTGGCCGCTCAGACCATGGACGAGGTGCGCAATGCAATGCGTATCAACTACTTCGAGGACGACGCACTCATCCAGGAGCAGGCAGAACGCTTCCGCCAGAAGTAACTGTCATCCCTCCATACAACGCAAAAGGCGCTGCCCCATGCTGCTTATACCTATTAT
>ERZ808252.418-NODE-418-length-41875-cov-4.417025_pt1 | contig 41875 bp, 37 predicted proteins | sample MGYA00521242_ERZ808252 | MGnify/ENA primary metagenome ERZ808252 (study PRJEB31516, sample SAMN03275581) | gut metagenome | biome: mammalia-associated habitat; material: feces | host: Papio cynocephalus | place: Kenya | collected 2012-08-07 ...
TTTCATCCGATAAAAGCGATATGTTCCATCACCAATTTGGTGTGCTGTTAGAAATTTTTTTGCTCTCCTATTTTGCGTTTAGAAAGAAAAACTGCCCCTTTCTATTCTAGTAACTAGCGAGGTAAGTCCTTAAACCCTTTGCCAAGGAGGAACGTTTCTCTAGTTTTCTATTTGAAAGTGGCTAAAATATTTTTGTTTTCGGAGGAACGACAATGAATTTAAAAAGAAAAATTGGAATTGGCATACTTAGCGTAGCCTCTTTGTTTATGATGACTTCTTGTAATGAAGAGGATAGCTCTGACGCTTACTATTATTATTCGACCTATGAAGTGCTCAATAACTGCAACGGAAATAATACCTATTATTCGTTCTATGTGAGCATTTTGGAGCCGGGGAACGATGCTTTTTCCCTAGAGACGAAAAAAGAGGATTTCAAGGTGAGCGATACTAGTGGCTCTTATTCTCCGATTGGCTTTATTAGCGAGCTTTCTAGCTCTACTAGGACAGTGGATGGCGTGAGACAAGAGACCAATACGGTTAAGTTAGCGGATACTTTCACTTTTAAGAAAACGGATGGCGCATGGGTGAACGCTCGCCTTTGCTTTAAAGATAATTTCGATAAGGCGTCAGCGAAAATCACTTATAAGAGCATCACGATGAGCCTTGATCCGGGCCAACAGTTCTAAAAACAAATAACGAGGCGAAAGCCCCGTTATTTTTGTAAGGATTATTTCTTTTTGGCAAAGCGGAGAGAATCTAATGAAACTGCCGCGAGCAAAATAGTCCCTTTAATAATGAACTGATAATAGGAAGAAGCGCCCATCAAGGACAAAACATAGCTAAGTCCTGTGAAAATGCAGCACCCGATCACGGCGCCTTTTACTTTTCCTATACCCCCTAAAAACGACACTCCTCCAACCACGCAAGCGGCAATCGCGTCCAATTCATAGCCATATCCAGCGTTGGATGCTGGGTTAGAAGTAAAAGCAAAGAAGAAGGAGCCAAATCCATATAGGATACCCGCCATGACAAAAACGAGGAATGTGACTTTAAAGCAAGAGATGCCAGATACAGTCGCCGCTTCTTTGTTCCCGCCGACCGCGAACATATTCTTTCCGAATCTGGTTTTGTTCCAAATAAACCACACGATGGCGATAGCGATTATTGCGTAAATGATATATTTTGGGAAGCCATCGCTCCCGCCGATTCTCCCCAATATAACATCGTCTATCCCTTTGACGTCGGGCGGTCCTGTTGGAGTGCCAGAGGTAGCGACATACCCTAATCCATAAACGATCATCATGGTGGATAAGGTGGTAATGAAGGCATGGATTTTAAATTTTGCCGTGAAGAATCCTGCGATCGAAGAAAATAGCGTGGTCGCTAAGATTGCGATGAGTAAGGCTAAAACGACTCTTAGCTCCACCGGGATTCCATCTAGATTGATGAAGTGCCCGAATAACGTCGAGGGAAGGGTACCATCATGGAGCAAGAAGCCAACGCATACGCTTCCTAATCCGAGTAGCCTTCCGACCGAAAGGTCTGTCCCTCCTAATACGATGAGTCCCGCGACTCCTAATGTGAAGAAGATTCGCGATGAGGCGCTTTCTAGATATCCGGAGATGTTCTCCCAAGTAAGGATGTTGCCTGAGCCTAAAAGAGGGGAAGCGATGAAGCAAGCGATAAAGAAAAAGGCTACAGCGATATATAAAGCGTTATTGATTAACGTTTCTTTTAAAGAGAAGGAATAGAGATAATTTTTGAATCTTTTCTCTATGCTCTCACTTGGGCTTACTTTGCCATCTCTGACATTGCTAATTTTGTTATAACGGGATAAATAGGCATTAAATGCCATGTCTTTCTTTTTTGAAATGACACTTAAGTGCCGATTCTTCTCGTCGCGAAGGGAAGAAAGAAAGGCGACTCTAATCGAATTCAAATCATCCTTGCATTCGCTTTTTAAGTTCCCCAATTCCTTTTTATATTGCGCTTTCTCAATCGAACTAAAGTTCGCTAGATTCCTTTCTTTTTCCTCTTTAAACGCCAAAAGTCTTTCTTCGTTCTTCGCTTTACATTCGCTTTCGTCTTTACGATAACGCTCTTTTATCTCCTTTACTTTCGCGCGATGAGTCGGCTTATCTAGAGCAAGAAGTTTTTTCCCTTTATGAGCCATTTCCTTTTCGTAAGGGAGCGAGATTTCTAAGATATAGCCAATTGCTTCTTTTGCTACTTCTTGAATCTCGCCCTTCTTTTCTTTTTTGTCTTCTTCCGCCTTTTTGAGAAGCGCTTTATTAGAAAGAATTATCCTATTCCTTGTTACCTCATCGATGATTTTGGCGTGCTTGATAGAATAAAGTTCTTCTTTTAGGGCGGCGATTTTCGTGGAACCTTCTTTTCGCAAAAAGGAAAGGCGGTCTAAATAAGCTTGGACCTTTTTGTCCGTTTCCAAGGGAGATGTCATTTCTTTGCGTAGAGATACTTTGTTTGCCATTTTTGCCACCTCTATAAATATTTGGCCGATAAGCGCAATAACGTCTCTTGCGTTGTGGTTTTTGTATTAACGATTCCGCTCAATCGATGATTGCTCATCACGGCGATACGGTTGGTGATACCTAAAATCTCTGGCATTTCCGATGTGACGACAATGATGGTTTTGCCTGCTTTAGCCATATCTACCATCAATTCGTATATTTCGTATTTTGCCCCAACGTCGATCCCTCGCGTTGGCTCATCCATCAAGAAAATATCGGGGTTTCTATCTATCCATTTCCCCAAAATGATCTTTTGCTGATTCCCTCCTGATAGCGATGTGATCGGGTCGAAGATAGAATTGGCTTTCGTTTTTAAGCGCTCCATTTCCTTTTTTGTGGCAGCCTCCATCTTCTTTGCTTGCAAAACGCGACATTTCAAGTAACGCTCTAGATTAGTGATCGTTGTGTTGAAAACCAAATCCGCTTTCGAGAATATTCCGTTGATCTTCCTTTCTTCCGTCACAAGCGCAAAGTTATAAGACATCGCTTCTTTGGCCCCGTTGAACCGTAATCTTTTTCCATGGTATTTGAGGTATCCCGTCGCAAGTTTTCGTAAACCAAATAACGCCTCCAATAGTTCGCTTCGCCCAGCCCCAACTAAGCCATAAATCCCGAATATTTCACCTTTTTTGACGCTGAAATCTATGTTTTTTAAGATAGGGGAATAAGCGGTGGAGAGGTTTTTTACCTCCAAAACGGTTTCCCCTGGCTCATTGTCTAAAACGGGGAAGCGGTTTGTAAGAGGCCTTCCCACCATCGCTACAATAAGCTCATCCATATTCGTCGATTTCGCTTGTTTATTCATGATGAGCTCTCCATCGCGAAGCACGGCTATTTCATCGCATATTTTGAAAATCTCGTCGATTTTATGGGAGATGTAGATGAAAGAAACGCCTTTTTTCTTTAGCGATAAAACGATTTCGAATAGCCTAGCGATTTCACGGTCGGAAAGAGAAGAGGTGGGCTCATCGAGAATAATCACTTTCGCCTCATAAGAAACGGCTTTGGCGATTTCGACCATCTGCCGTTCTGAAACGGAAAGCTTTTTCGCTAGAACCGTCGGGTCGATATTTAACGACAAAGAGCGGAATAGGCGCATGGCCTTTTCTTTCATTTTCGCTTCGTCGATTATTCCGAAACGGTTCACGATATAGCGCCCTAAAAAGAGGTTGTCCACTACGCTCCTCTCTAGACATTGGTTCAATTCTTGATGAACCATGGCTAAGCCATGCTCCAATGCGTTTTTCGGATTCAGAAAATCTGCCTTTTTCCCTTGGAAAACGATTGTGCCTTCGTCTTTAGGGTAAACGCCGAAAAGGCATTTCATCAATGTGCTTTTGCCAGCGCCGTTTTCTCCCATTAAGCCCAAGATGGACCCGGTCTTGATTTTGAGGCTCACGCGGCGAAGAACGTGATTGTCACCGAATGATTTCGACAAATTGTCGATTTCGAGGATGTATGATTTCTTCATACTTTTTTAATGGAGTTTCTTTGTGTAAATAGACCCGGAGTTCGTTTTGACCATATTGATGGCGTAAGCATCGTATTTCCCCAAGTTGACAAATTTCTCGGATACGGATTTTTCTTCTTGCCCATCGCCTTCCACTTTGTGGATTTCAATGTTCATGAGCTTTTGATAGTGGTCTAGGGCTGGCCAATATGAAGCGCTTAAGAAGTTATCGGAGCCATTGTACAAATCAAGCCAGACTTTGATTTTCTTGATGTCTTTTTGCTTAGTGATGTCTTTGATTCCTTCGTCGCGTTTTGCTCCAATATAGGAGTCTACGTTTATGGCAGTGACTGCGGAATTATTCGCCATGATGGCTCTATCTTTTTCGATGTAATCCATCTTTGGCGTAATCTTATTGCCCCATTTATCGGGCTCGCTGAACCCCTTTTTGATGATATTTTCCCCTTTTTCTCCATCAATGATGTTGCGTATCAATTGGAGAACGCCCGCTGCTTGGGCATCGACATTCTGCGAAACTGTTCCGGTCATTTTCTTATTTTTGATTGCTTCTAAAGCGTCGGCATTCGCGTCATATCCGAATAGGGGGAGAGTTTCGATCCAACCGGTCGAGCCTCTCATTCCTCCTGCCATGCCGTCATTATTGGAAACGGCAAAATCAATTTCCTTGCCAATCGAACCGCTCCATTCTCTAAAGGCTTTGCCTGCGGCATCCGCATTCCAACCAGCTCCATCATCGGCCGCCATGACTTGGGAAGCTAATTCAACAACTTTGATTTTCTTATCTTTTAGCTCTATTTCCCCTTCCTGATTCACGCCTGCTTTATAGTTTTCATGCGCTTTCGATTTTTCGGTAACTAAAGTACCTAGCGCTTTTCGGATGCCGATGGTTCTTGCTCTCGAATCATTGTGGGCTTCGTCGCCAATCGCAAGGACATAGCCAAGCTTTCCGTCTTTGTTTCGGTCGACTTCCTCAGCGGTTTTCGTTTTGAAGTAATCAAGGATCATTTGCCCTTGCACGTCTCCTCCGCTAATGGCGTCGAAGCCAACATAGAAGGTGTTTTCGGAAAACTGCATGGTCTTATAGTCGATTCCAGAAGCATCCGGCATCGAAGGTTGGCGATTGAAGAAGATGAGGGGTTTGTTCTTATTCGGCGTAGTGCCGCAAGAAAATAGCAGAGCCACAAACGGGACAATGCAAAGAAGTTTTTTACGAGTTTTCATTTTCCGCTCCTTAATAATGATTTCATGACCATTTTTGCGGAAAGCCCTTACATTTGAAATGGAATAAACTTCACTAATTTTTGGAAAAAACTACTTTTTTATGGCTGAAAACAAGATGCCATCGAATGAAATTAATTGCAGTGGATTTATTTTTTTATCGCAAAATCCCTTCTTCTGAAATTTTGAGAAAAATAAAGTCATTGTTTTTTGCTAGTTGTTTATGGTAGAGTCTTCCACCGGAAACAAAACATGGAGTCAATAGAAGAAACCCTCAACCGTTTGAAAAAACATAGGGGTAGTATTTTCTTCTTCGGAGTTTCAGTTTCTAAATTCCATCTCGTTTCAGTTTTAGGGGCTTAGTCATCTAGGTCCCTTTTTCTTAATGCGAAATGGCAAAACAAAGGAGGGCTTTGGCATGGACCAAGCAAAAAAATTAATTCTCGATGTTAACGAGAGCCCCAAGAAAATCTCGCAGTGGATTATCTTGGCCATTCAACATGTGCTTGCGATGTTTGTCGCTTGCATCACCGTTCCACTTCTCGTGTTCGCTACTCCGCTTACGGTTGGCGAAGGATTCCTTAACGCAGGGGCGAAGGTTTCTTATATCAACATCTATGGCCAAAGCTTAGCGCAAACGATGATAGCGCCTACTCTTGTCGCGGCTGGAATCGGCACCATCATTTACTTGGTGCTCACCAAAATGAAGAGCCCCGTCTTTCTCGCTTCTAGTTTTGCTTATATCGCCCCGATGAGCGGCGCATTGATGCTAGGGGCACTTCCAGCTAGCATGGGGAGTGACGGATTAGCGCATGCCGCTAACGCTGGAGAAACCGTCATCGGATTCTTTGGAAACGTTTGGGCGCTTCCCATTGGCATGGCGATGGTTGGCTTAGTGTATGTCGTTGTCGCTATGATCATTCGCTTCGCCGGTGTCAAGTGGCTAAACAAGTTGCTTCCTACTATTGTCATTGGACCGGTCATTATGGTCATTGGGTTAGGATTGAGCGTTAGCGCAGTGAATAACCTTATGTCGAGCAGCGGAAATGGCGATAGCTACAATCTTATTGCGATTCTTTCTGGAATTGTCGGGATGGCTACGACCGCTATCTGCGCGCATTATGGCAAAAAAACCTTGAGCCTTATCCCTTTTGTAATGGGGATGCTTGCAGGATATTTGACTGCCGCAGTATTTACCGCGATTGGCTATTATGGCTGCCATAACGATTATTTCCACATCATCGATTTCTCTCCGATTGTGAATAATTTCAAAGAAATCAGTATTCGTAGTTTCTTAGATCTTCCAAGCTTTATCTTCCTTCCAGAGAACTTCAAGGCAGCCGCCCCGGTTACGGGTCCGCAAATTGGAAGCATCGCTTTATTATTCATCCCAGTTTCCTTGGTTACGATTTGTGAACATATTGGCGATCATAAAAACCTTTCTGGCATTATTGACCGCGACTTACTTGCTGACCCAGGGTTATCAAGAACTTTGATGGGGGATGGAATCGCTACAGCGGTAAGCGGTGTGCTTTGTGGCGCTGCGAATACGACGTATGGCGAAAACGTGGCAGTGGTCGGGGTTACCAAAATTGCGAGTGTGAAAGTCATTCTCCTTGCTTGTGTCATGAGCATCCTACTAGGATTCCTCTCCCCGATAATGTCGATTGTTGAAACGATTCCTGCTTGTGTGACGGGCGGCGTCTCCCTTCTCCTATATGGCTTCATCGCCGCTAGTGGCGTGAAGATGCTTATTAATGAGCAAATCGATATGTCGAAAACCAAAAACATCTTCGTTGCATCTTCAATTCTAGTTGCTGGAATCGGTGGCTTAGTGATTAGTTTCGTCATCAAAGATACGACCGTCACTATCACGTCCACGGCCGTGAGCATGATTTTAGGAATTTTAATGAATATCATGCTCCGCGAAAAACAAGAACCAGCTAAAATAGAAGACAATAAATAAGGAGAAAAGCTATGAATATCAAAGATTACCCGAACATCACTCTTCTTGATCACCCTTTGCTAAAACACAAAATTTCTCATCTTAGAATGAAAGAAACCCCGACAAGCGAATTCCGCCAATTCGTGAAGGAGATTGCGATGATGGAAGGATTTGAGGCCTTGCGCGGATTAAAGACCGTCCCAACTGAAATCCATACTCCAATCGAAGATACCATTCAGCCAATGGTGGAAGGCAGCAAATTATGCTTCGTTCCAATTCTTCGCGCCGGCATGGGGATGGTTGACGGGATGACCGCATTAATTCCTACCGCTCATGTTGGGCATATCGGTTTATACCGCGATGAAGTTACCCATGAGCCGCACGAGTATTACTGCAAACTCCCTAGCGGGCTTGAAAATATGGATGTCTATATCCTCGATCCGATGCTTGCAACTGGCGGCTCTGCGATTGACGCGATTAAGATGCTCCGCAAACACGGCGCCAAAAAGATTTCCTTCATTTGCATTATCGCCGCTCCAGAAGGAGTAGAGGCTTTTGAAAAAGCGAATCCAGAAGTTCCTCTTTATATCGGCGCTCTTGACCGCGAACTCAATCAAAACGCCTATATTTGCCCAGGGTTAGGCGATGCTGGCGACCGCATCTTCGGCACCATGAAATAACGCTTTTGATTTTGATTGCTACGCCAATTCGAGGCGTAGCTTTTTAAATTAATAAAGCACAAAAACCTTTTATCATTTTCTTTGCAAATTCCGTATAGACTATCAAATTTCAAGCAAAAACAGCCGATATACATTTACAAAAATTTTACATTAAGCGATAATTACAAACGTTGTGAAAATCGCAACATAAATATGTTTTCTTGGAACGAAGTAGCTTTTTGGACTATGACGCTTGGAGGCCTAGGATTATTCCTATATGGCATCACAAGTCTTTCTTCGACGTTAAAGAAGATGGCATCGAGCCGTCTATCCAATGTCATCAATAGATTAGGCAAAAACCCTTTGATTGGCCTACTTGTTGGAACTGGCCTTACCGCTATTATCCAGACTTCTGGCGGGACGAGCGCTTTGACGATTGGATTAGTTCGCGCCGGGGTCATGAGCTTTGAACAAGCTAGTGCCGTTATCATCGGCGCGAATATCGGGACAACGATTACAGCCTTTATCGTTTCGATTCCTTTTATGGAATATTTTCCGTTAGTGCTTTTCCTTGGCTCGATTATTCTATTATTCGCTACCAAGAAAAAATGGTCGAATATCGGCGAACTTTGTTTTGCTTTTGGCGCAATATTCCTGGGATTATGGATCGTTCAGCTTTATTTATCCAAAATCGCAGAAGAGCCTGCTTTCGTAGCTTTATTCTCCACGCTTAACGATAGCCCTTGGTTAGGGTTTTTAATCGGTATCGTTGCTACTATTTGTTTGCAAAGCTCGAGCGCGGTTGTTGGCGTAGCGCAAGGGCTATACGCCGTAAGCGCTGGGTCGGCGATTTCTTTATTCGGCATCCTTCCGATCATTTTCGGCGCGAATATCGGCACGACATCCACGGCGATTTTTGCTTCTATCGGCGGGAGTAAAGAAAGTAAGAAAGTTGCCTTGTTCCATGTTATTTTCAACGTGACGGGCTCTTTATTGTTCATGGGCGTCATTTACATTTTCCGCGATTGGCTATCAAATGCAGGCAATTTAGGCGTGGTGGACGCTTCAGGGAAAGTGAGTGAATGGTATGTATCGCCGATGATCCAAATCGCTTTATGCCATTTGATTTTCAATTTGGTGACGGGTGCGATTTTCTTTGCCTTGCTTAAACCAGTTACGAAAATGATTAATAAAATGATTCCGACGAGCAATCAAAAGAAAATCGAGCCAATCGAACCGCTTGATTATGGCTTGATGAAAAGTTTCCCTTCTGAAGGTTTAGCGCTAGCAAAAAAACGCACATTGATTATGTTCTCATACACCAAAATGATGTTCGAGACGATCAAGGAATATCTAATCTCTTTCAAAGACGAAGACGTTGAATTCGTTCACAACATCGAATCGAACGTCGACATGATTGACCGTCAATTAAACGAATATCTCTCTAGCTGCAATAAGGAGAACCTTTCGGAAGATGACGTTGCCTTATTGCTTAGCATTTTAAAGGCAAGCAAAGATATCGAACGTATTGGCGATTATGGCGAGAATCTTGTTAATTTCTATAGCGAGATTAAAGAAAAGAAAGATGAATTAACGGAGAATGAAAAAGAGTTTTTCTCTAGCGTCACCGATAAGGTCATTACTTTCATCGCTAAAACGATTGAAGTTTATGAGAAAGCGGATAAAACGCTTGGGATTGAAGTCATTCAAGAACGTCGTGATTTCTTAGAGAAACTTGACGCCACTATCGATCACCACTTTGAAGAAGAAACGACGATGGATGGCACTATCTCCAGCCGCTTCGTTGAGCTCATTTACGTTGATATCGTCAATTGCTATGAGCGTGTTGCATCGCATTGCTCTAACATTGCTAAAATATTCGGCACCGATAAAACTTATGTTCTAGACGAAGAAGACAAAAAGCGTTTTTCATCTTTAGCGGAGCATCAATAATTACCAAAAACAAAAAAGCCCTTATTTAGACTTATCGATATAAATAGGGGCGTTTTGCGTAGATTATTCTTTTATAGTGGTCATTGCTTTTAGATATTCTTCTTCATTAACTTCCTTGAGCCAAATCGTTTTACTATCCTTGCCAGGAATTTCTATGGCAAGATGCGAGAACCAGGAAGTGGGATATGCCCCATGGAAATGCTCAACGTTACTTGGAACGAAAACGACAGTTCCTGGAGTCATAATAACGGGATCTTTCCCTTTCTCTTGATAGATTCCTTTTCCTTCAATTGCTAGCAATAATTGCCCGCCGCCTTCTTTAGCGGCATGAATATGCCAATGGTTTCTGCATCCTGGTTCAAATGTCACGTTCGCGACGGCTATGCCATTATCTTTAGAGGTGAGCATCTTTAAATACGATTTGCCCGTGAAATATTTTTGATAGGCGACATTTTCTTCGCCCATTCCGAATATTCCGCCATGATTGGATATATTGTCATCCCCATAGACTTCTTTTGCCATTTTTAGCGCTGCCCAGGCATTAGGCCAGCCAGCGTAAAAAGCGATATGCGTTAAAATATCCGCTATCTCCTTTCGACTGACGCCATTCTTTTTCGCGTTCGATAAATGATATTTTAAAGAATCGTCGGTGATGCCTTTTCCTACTAGGGTGGAAATGGTGATAACGCATCTTTCTTTTAGAGTTAAGTTATTATCGTTTGATCACACTTCTCCGAATAAGACATCGTCATTATAGGTGGCGAATTCATCCGCGAATCCGCCGAGGCTATTTCTACCTGCTTCTTGTTTTACCATTGCTTTCTCTTCCTAAATTGAGTAACCCATGTCATAGGCTTCTTTTTGTAGGGCGGGCGCTTCTATTGCCGAATTTGAGTCTGTTAAGGAAACGCCGCGGACGATTCCTTTGATACTAGAACGAGGGTAGCATTCACTCCAACCTTCTATCGAATGAATGAAGCGCTCTAGGCAACTAGAGTCAGAATCCGCGCATGTTGCGATTAGATAAATGTCTTTAAAGCGATAATCGCCATCGTATAGGGGATTAGAACGGTCTAGCACCGTTTTTAAGATGCCTGACATTTCGTAATAATAAATCGGGCTTGCGAAGCAAATTGCATCCGCCTCATTCATTAAGGGCAATAACGATTTCATATCGTCATCTAAGATGCATTTTTTTGTTTTTTGGCAAGTAAGGCATCCAACACAATATTTAATGTTTTTGCCTTTTAATGAAACAAAAACGACATTATGTCCTTTTGCCTTTGCTCCCTTTTCGAATTCTCTCGCGAGTATTTCAGAATTGCTACCGTATCTAAGACTACTTGAGATAATAAGAACTTTGCTCATATTGATGAATCTCCCTCTCCTAATTATATTAATATTGAAATACCTTAAGGTAACTTTAGGTCAAGTATTTTCGGAGGTAAATTCTATGAATACAATCGGAGAGGTTTCTCGCGAATTCCATTTGCCGGTGTCAACACTTCGCTATTACGATAATGAGGGACTATTTCCACATTTGGAGAAAAAGAGTGGCGTTCGTCAATTTTCACCAGAAGATAAAGAATCGCTTCGTGTGGTTGAATGCCTAAAGAAAGCGGGATTAGAGATAAAAGACATCAAGCGCTTCATGGATTGGTGCAAAGAAGGGCCATCTACTTACGCAAAAAGAAAAGAACTTTTCGAAAAACAAAAAGAAAAAGTGGAGCAAGAGATTGCCTCATTAGCGAAAACTTTGGCGATGATTGAATTTAAGTGCTGGTACTATGAAGAAGCGATTAAAGATGGGAACGAAAATAGAATCAAGAAGATGATTCCTAATCATTTGCCTAATGAAATTCGCGCGATTTATGATGAATCGCACTAGGATTGATTAAGAGCGATGAAACGTGTTTCATCGCTCTTAATGGCATTACCAAACATTCACGTATTTTTCCTTTGCTAGATACATAAAGTCCTTTTGTTTTACTTTAAACGCTTCTTTAAATTCATCGCTATGCATGAGAAGAGGGTTAATTCTTCCTCCTCCAAGCGGATGCGGATCGTTTTTGATTTGGGTAACATAAAAATCGGAAGTCACATAAGAAAAATTTAATTTCGCAAGTAAAAAGAATAGTTTTCGATAATCAAATTCTGGATAAGTTTTCGCAAGGTCAAGTATCATGTTGAATCCTCCTAAGTCAGCGGTGGCCTCCATGACTTTTAATTCGCCTTTTTCTTTGTAGCCAGGAGCTTCTTCGAATCCGCTATAAAACTTCGATACTTTGTCATTCCTCCTTTTGAACTCTAACATGTTTTTTTCGCCAAGCCATTCATTCACGGGCTCGTTTTTTTCGTTGAATAATGCACCGTTATTATCAAAGCTATGCGTCATCTCATGGCCAATCACAAAACCAAAGTCACAAAGCAGCTCTTCTTTGCTTTCCTCATGGCTCTCTTTTTTAGAAAAGAAGTATCCTGGCGGAATAAAAATTGTATTTGAGGAAACGTCGTTGAAAGCGTTGGCCATGAAGGCATTGCTTGTGTAGATGGTTGCTTTTCCATCCGTTTTGCCTAGTTCATTGCTAAGAAGTTCCATTCTGGCTTTGTTATAGATGCAATAATTGGAATAGAGGCTGCCACTATCTTCTTTCGTGTTTTTGTAATCGTGGGTTCTTAAGATTAGCTTTTCGCCTGTTTTGATGTTTTTCGTCATGATGACCGCTACCATGTTACTTAGCTTGTCTTTTAGTTTCTTTTTCCCTTCCCCATCGATCCACGTATTAGCGTCGAATCGCTTTTGCAGTGCACTTTTGAGCTCGAGAAATAGGGCTTCGACCGTTTTGACATTTTTGGCATAACTAGTGGTTTTTTGATAAGAATCCAGAATTTCATTTGCAATATAAGGCATGAATTCTTCTTTCTCGTTAATCATTTCCTTTCCTTGCATAGCCAAAATCGGCATTCGCATTTCTTTCGGCAAGCAAAAGCTATATCTTTGGATGTAGGAATGAATCAAATAAGCTCTAAGTTCATCTTCGCTTGCTTCTGATATAGCGAGGAACAATGCGACAATCGAAGGGAAACGGGCAACCAAAATGCGATTGGTGTCATAAGTTTTGCCTATTGTTTTTCCTCCGTATAAGTCAGTTATGATAATCGCGTTTTCGTCTTCTGAAGGTCTTAATCGGACTTTTGGGAGGCCATTCAGCGGCCCATTGCTTGTTTCTTTCACCATCGGGTTAATGGCAAGGATTCTCTTAAGTTGGATAAAATATTTCTCCATGAAGCTTTCGTAACTTTTTAATCTCTCTTTCGAGTCTCCCCCTACAAGGCTCCTCAGGGATTCAAACGATTGGTAAGCAGGGGCAAGGAATTTGACAGGATTATTGAAATCGCTTAAAAAAGGAAGCGTTTCATTATGCAAAACCATGTAATTCCCCATCGTTTTGGTGTTTTTCATTTTGGTGACCAATAGATAAGGCAATAAAATCGATTCGTTTGAGCGTTTGAATTCCTCTTTTAAAAGCTCATAGATGTCTCTTTTCGACTTTTCTTGGAATTTTGCGAATAAATCCTTTAAGCCAGCTAAATTGCTCTTCTTTTCTCCTTCGTTAAAATAGGTTTCCATGAAATTATCGATTCTAGTTTTGTTTTCGCCAGTGATTTGTTTCAAAAAGGCATCTAGATTCTCGTCGATGATTTTCTTATCGACAAAATTGTTGCGATAGCTTTGGTCTAAGGAAAATAATTCTTCGTGGTTCACATAGCTATAGAAATCATCTTCTGGGTTTTTCCCTTTGTATCCTTGGATTCTTCTTAGAATCGTTATAAGGTCATGCTTTGAAGGTTTCTCATACGGATTGAAGTGGTAATAGGGGTGATCTTGATCGACGCGTTTCGTTTTTGGAAAAAATAAGGACCGAGATTGAAAATAATCCAAGGAAGATTGAAGGTTTTCCGATAATTCGTCCCAATTTGCGAGTGAATATTCGTTTAAGCCGCGATTTTGCGCGAAACTCATATAATAAGGACTTGGCTTATCTAAGTTAGGGAATGCTCTATGAAGCAAAAGAATCATCTTTTCATTCGTGAAGTTTTCGTCTCCCCTATAACCTAATGAAGAGAGAAGCTTTTCTACTGTAATTGCGCTATCGCTCTTTTTTGCGACCCGCACGATTTCTTCCGCGTTCAAATATGCTGCCCCTTTTTTATACGCGTCAACATTCAAGCAAGAAGCAAGGGAAGCGCTAGTCATTATAAAGAATGCAAACAAAGCGAAATTCTTAGTTTTCATTTTTTCTTCCTCCTATAATTTTTCGGTTTTATAAAAACATTATGTTTTTGGTAAGTCAATCTTTAAAAAAGTAGGTAAAACCTTATAAAAAACTTAAAATGTAAAATTATATTTTCCAAAAATGAGTAGGGATTTGCAGGCGATGGTTACTATAAATAACGATGGCATTTACTCTTTTCCAAGAATAAAAATATGAAAAAAGAGACGATTGGCTCTTTCTCTAATTGCTTAGATTTATAATAAAAAAACGCGAAAAAAAGTTTGTAACGCTTGTTTCTAGGGTGACTCTTTTCTTTTTAGGAACGCTCACAATAGAGCAAGCGCAAAACCCCTTCTTCTAGAAAAATTAGGGATGAGCTTTATTTGCGAATTATAATATTTATGGCTGTAATCATTCGTTTTACGGAACTCGCCGATCCGTTTTGGAAAGGACTCTCTATGGAAAATAGCATACTCATCATTTCTCTTATGACCTTAATTATTTCTTCCCTTGCCATCATTATGTCTACTATTCTCCTTGCTTTGTTTATAAAAAGAAAATCAACGAATGGCGGGGCGTTCTCTTTCGACACTAAAAATCTAGAAAAAGAGCAAATCCAAAGCGCGGCGGAAATCAAAGCGGCAGTGGAGAATCTCGAGAAGAATCTCTCTTTGAAATTCGAAGGCCAGATCAATGATAAAATGAAAGACCAGATTCTCGAAATCACTAAAGCGATGAAAGAAGGGGCGGAAATCGATACAAAACGGCTTAATGATTTTCAGCAAACCATGACCAATAATCTCAATGAGCGGGTATCTACGATGGATGAAACCGTGAGCCGGCGGCTTTTGGATGTCACTAGCAAAATAAACGAGCAAATGAATGCGATGCAGCAATCGATGAAATCTTTGACCGAAGCCGACACGGCTCGTCTTAACAATTTCCAATCAACCATTAATGAAACGATGGTTTTGCAAATGAAGACGATGAATGAAAGAATCGATGCGTCGATGAGAACCATCAATGAGAAAGTGAACCAATCCCTAAACGATGGATTTAAAGGCACTAGCGATTCTATGATTAGCCTTCAAAAGCAGCTTGGCATGGTTCAGGAAGCCCAAAAAAGCATTAATACCTTACAAGGAGAAATCACTTCCTTGAAAGATGTTTTAAATAACAATCAGCAACGTGGAAGATATGGGGAATTCCAGTTAGAAATGCTTCTGGATAACCTTTTTCAAGGCTCGAAGGGCGTTCTTTATGACACGCAATTCATTCTTCAAGCAGCAAAAGGGGATGAGCCTCAGCTTAAACCTGATGCCGTGATTTTCCTTGATGGAGAGGCGCATCATCAAATTGTCTGTATCGATAGCAAATTCTCCTTAACTGGATACGAAGAACTCTTCAATCATTCAAAGCCTTTAGGGGAAGCGGAGATAAGTAACGCAAAATTAGCCTTCAAAAACGCGACGAAACTTAGAATTGACGAGACAGCGAAATATATTATCAAAGGCAAAACGATTTCGAATGCGTTGATGTTTATTCCTAATGACGGCGTTTTCGCCTATATCCATAACGAGTTCCCTGATTTAGTCGAACATGCGCAAAGAAGGAATGTCGTTATGGTTTCGCCAACCATTCTTCAACCTCTTTTAGCGTCTTTCCGCGTCATTCAAATCGATGCGAAAAAGAGCAAAAATATCAATTTGATCAATGAGCAGCTTAACGCTCTCGCTAAGGAGTTTGTAAAATTTATGCCACGCTGGAAATCGCTAAATGACAGCATTCAGAACCTGACGAAGAAGAGCGACCAATTTGATACAACCGTTAATAAAATAAGTAAGAAATTCGACCGCGTTCAAACGATTGATTTCGATAAAAATGAGATTGATGGAATAACGGAAAATAGAGAAGATTCAAATCAAATTACAATGGATAAGGCTTTAGAATCCGATATGGGTTAATGTTTTAATCGCGTTTCGCTAGCACCATTTCGCGCGCGTATTCCAGTTGTTTTTCTGTCACTGTATCTCCTGAAATAAGATAGGCAACTTGCTTAATCTTTTCTTCTAGCGATAGCTCTTTCATATGAGAAAATGTGCGGTTACCTTTTATTTCTTTCGATATTAAGATGTGGTGGTCGCTTAGCGAAGCGACTTGTGGCATGTGGGTTATTGCAATAACTTGACTGAAGAGAGAAATCTCGTGGATTTTTCTAGCAACGGCTTGTGCGGTCTCGCCGCTGATACCCGTGTCAATCTCGTCAAAAACAACAGTTGGGACGTTATTTGCTTTATTGAATAGGGCTTTAAAAGCAAGCATGATGCGGCTTGCTTCGCCTCCGGAAATGACTTTGCTTAAACTCTTTAATCCTTCGCCGACATTGGTTTCGATATAAAAATCGACGTTATCGATTCCCGATTCGAGCAAGCAAGAATCATCCTTATCGTTAAAAGGGAGAAAGACAATATTGAATTTTGCTTTTAATAAAAGATCAGCGAGGCTCTTTTCTAACTCCTTTTCAATGGATTGAGCGACTTTTTGGCGAATAATGGAAAGTTCTTTCCCTCTTTTTAATGCCTCAAGGAAAGCGTCACCCATCTCTTTTTTCTTAAGGGAAAGCGTTTCTCCCAAAGAGGATTCTTCGCTTAAGGAATTCGCAAGTTCATCACGATAGGCGATAAGTTCAGGCAGAGTCTTTTTGTATTTTCTTCGAATTGAAGCGATATCGCTTTCCCTTTGCTCTAATTCATTTAGGCGCGAAGGATCATAATCGATATTGCGGAATTCCTTTTTAAGATTTTGCAATAAATCTAAAATCTCATAATAACGGTCATCAAGTGTTTTCCATTTTTCTTCATATTGATTTTGAAAAGAAGAGAGTTTTGCAAGGATTTTATTTAAATCATAAAAATGGTCAAGGAAATCCCCGTCGATGATTTCGCTTGCTTCTTGCTCTAGGGAATATATTTTGTCGTAGTTTCTAAGCAAAGATAATTCAGAAGAAACGCTTTCTTCTTCGTTTTCTTTTAGATCCATGGCTTTTAGTTCTTTGTATTGGTATTCGTAAAAGTCGCGGCTTTCATTTAGCTTTCTTTCTTTTTCCACTAAGGCTTCATATTCGTTTTTCTTTGCTTTATAAGCTACTAAAGCAGAAAGATATTCCTTTTTGTAAGAAGAAATCAGCGGTGAGGAAAATCCATCGATAATTCCTAGATAGTTTTCCGGATTTAAAATCTTTTCATAATCGAACTGGCTATGGATATCCGCTAAATAGGGCGCAATCTTATTTAAATCATTCAAAGAAATCGGCGTGCCGTTAATTTTAATGTTGCTTTTAGCTTTGCTAATTGTTCGTTCAACAATAATGCCTTCTTCGCTAGTAGGTACATTCAGACGATTTAATAAGGCGTTTAAAGCGGTTTTTTCGATTGAAAAATAACCTTTAATGGTCGCTTTTTCTTCCCCTTGGCGAATTAATTCGCTAGAGGCTCTCGCTCCTAATAATAGCGACAAGGAATCGATGACAAGGCTTTTTCCGGCCCCTGTCTCGCCCGTTAAGACCGTGAAACCGTCTTTAAAAGCGGTATCGATGTTTTCAATAATCGCTAAGTTAGTAATAATTAAACGTTTTAGCACTCAATTAGTATACACTTGCGCTCCTCAAAGCGCATCAGAGAGACTTCTATCTTACGCTTATAGAAGCATTTCTAACGCCATCATGATGGCAAATCCAATCATAAAGCTCCACAAACCGTAGTGTTCATACCCTTCTTTTCTAGATTCGGGCAATATTTCGTCGAGAGTAACATAAAACATCGCGCCTGCGGCGAAGGATAATAGCCAAGGGGTGATTAAAGAAAGCTGTGCTAAGAATAAGCCGATAATCCCAAAAAGGGGTTCCACGATTCCAGATAGGGTCCCGAATAAAAACGCTTTTCCTTTCTTTTCCCCATCTCCTAGCATGGGGATAGAGACGGCCGCTCCTTCAGGAACGTTTTGAATCGCGATGCCAATCGCTAAGGACAGGGCTGCGTAATTTAATTCAATCGCGTTTCCTTTTAAGGCAAGGCCGCAAGCGAAACCGACGGATAATCCTTCTGGGATGTTATGAATGGTGACCGCCAAAAAGAATTTAAAGTTTTTGCCGAAATTAGATTTTCTTCCTTCTTCCACGCCGGTCGTTTTATGAAAATGGGGGATGGTTTTGTCCATAATCCAAAGCAATAATCCGCCGAATAAGAATCCAGCAATAGGCGGAAGCCAAGAAGCTTCCTTTAAAACGTTTTTGCTTTCGCTAATCGAAGGGAGTATGAGCCCGAATATAGATGCCGCTATCATGATACCGCCTGCAAAGCCAAGGATAAGGTTGTTCGTTTTCGGCCCAAAGTCTTTTTTGAAGAAGAAAACGAAGGAGCTCCCTAATGTAGTAGCTAAGAAGATGATGGATAGCGAGATTATTGATGTTGTGATTGCGTTCATGCTCCCTCCTTAAAATTACGAAGATATGTTAGTATATACTAACTTATAGGAATGTGTTGCAATATAATAAATAAGGATAGTGGCGAATAGTCTTACGCGCTATCCTTGCGTTTACGACATTTTATTTAATAAAAGGAGATATTGATTATGCCATGCACGACGATTTTAGTTGGAAAAAAGGCAAGTAATAATGGCTCCACCCTTATTGCTAGAAACGACGATTGCCCATCCGGATCATTTCACGTCAAGAAGATGGTAGTGGTTAAAGAAAACGAACAGCCACGACTTTATGAATCAAAGATTGGGCATCTTAAAATCAAGTTACCGGATAATCCATTGCGTTACACCTTGATGCCGAACGTTGATCAAAAAGAAGGAATTTGGGGCGCAAGCGGAATTAATAGCGAAAACGTTGGGATGAGCGCAACGGAAACTATTACGACGAATCCTCGTGTTTTAGGCGCAGACCCTTACGTTGAATACGCTCCTAAAGAAGGCGATAAAGAAGAACAAATCGGCGGCATTGGCGAAGAAGACTTATTGGTTCTAGTTTTACCTTATATTCATAACGCTAGAGAAGGCGTATTGCGCTTAGGGGCATTGCTTGAAAAATATGGCACATACGAACCAAACGGGATCGCTTTTAATGACGCTGACGAGATTTGGTGGTTAGAAACGATTGGAGGCCATCATTGGATCGCGAAAAAAGTCCCTGATGACCGTTGCGTCATTATGCCTAACCAGTTTGGGATGGATTTTTTTGATTTTAGCGATGCTTATGGGGCGAAAAAAGAGAACCTTTGCTCTAGCGATTTAAAAGAATTCATGGAAAAGAATCACTTGTATCTAGGGAAAGAGGGAACCTTTAATCCGCGCCTTGCATTTGGCAGTCACGATGATAGCGATCACGTTTATAACACCCCTCGGGCTTGGTATATGGGGCGTTATTTATGTCCAAAAACTTTCAAATGGGATGGAGAAACGAGGGATTTTGGCCCAGAAAGCGATGATATTCCGTGGAGTTACATCTTAGAAAAGAAAATCACTATTGAGGATGTAAAATACCTTCTATCATCTCATTATCAAGGGACAGAATATGATCCATACGCAAAGGGCGAATCTCCTAAGAAAAATTTGTATCGATCAATTGGCGTCAATCGGACTTCTTTCTTGGCGTGCTTAGAAATTCGGAACAATTGTCCAAAGGAAATCGCGGCGATTGAATGGGTCACTTTTGGCTCAAATGTCTTTAACGCCCTTGTTCCTCTTTATGCGAATGTCGATGATATCCCTTCTTATTTTGGGAATACGACGATGACTGTCGCAACGGATAATTTCTATTGGGCAAATCGCCTTTTAGGCGCTTTAGCGGATGCGCATTTCCAAAAGAATTCCATTCACATTGAACGTTATCAAAACCGTGTCGCTAGCGAATCTCATCGACTTATTCATTATTTCGACGATGCTTACATGCATAATCGTGATTTATCGATTTTGCATAAAGCAAACGAAGCAATCGCGAATATGGCAAAAAGCGAAACGGATAAAGCTCTTAACCAGGTGCTTTATGAATCTAGCATGTTAATGAAAAATGCTTTTGCTCGCTCTGACAATTAATTTTATATTTCGAGAGCGCTTACTAAGAAAACGTTCAAATTTTGCATTATACTGATTGAGCCAATATAGGAGGCTAATGAGTTATGGTTAATATTAAAAAAGCAGCAATAATCGGTTGTGGATTCGTTGGGAGTTCAATCGCTTTTGCTCTTATGCAAAAAGGGCAATTTAATGAACTCGTTTTGATTGACGCGAATAAAGATAAAGCGGAAGGCGAGGCAATGGATTTGGCGCATGGCTTACCTTATACCTATTCGATGGACATTCACGCCGGTGACTATAATGAACTTAAAGATGCATCCGTGATTATCATTACGGCTGGTGCAGCTCAAAAACCTGGCGAAACCCGCTTGGATTTGATTCAAAAGAATTCGCGAATCATGAAATCTATCGTTCGCGAACTAAAGGCCGTTAATGTTGAAGGGATTTTGCTTATCGTCGCCAATCCAGTGGATGCACTTACTCACGTTGCTTATGTTGAAAGCGGCTTACCAAAAAACCGTGTATTCGGAAGTGGTACCGTGCTTGATACCGCTCGCTTGAAATACCTTCTTTCGAAGCATCTTAATGTCGATGCGAAAAACGTTCATGCGGTTATGATTGGGGAACATGGCGATAGCGAGACCGCGATTTGGAGCGGCGCGAATGTAAGCGGGGTTCCTCTTAATGACTTCTGCTCTTTGCGTGGATACACCGATCACGACGCCGGCATGAAACGTATTCAAGATGATGTTGTGAATTCCGCTTATCGGATTATCGAGAAGAAAGGCGCGACTTATTACGGAATCGCTCTCTCGGTTTCACATATCGTTTCTTGCATTGTGAATAATACGCATACGATGCTTCCTGTTTCTACGGAGCTCGATGGTACATATGGCTTATCAGGCTTAGCTTTGTCTATCCCTTCTCTTGTTGGGAGCGATGGGGTAGAGAAAGTTCTTGAGCTTCCTATTACGGAAGCGGAACGCGCAAAACTAGAAAAATCCGCTACCGCTTTAAAGAACGCGCTTGCAGAAATTAAAGAATAACTTTTATCCATTTTCCTAAGTCGGGAAGATGGATTTTTTGACTCCTCAAAACCTAATGGTGAAGGGTTTTAATACCTCTTCCTTCCCATTAGAATTCGGAAAGCGTTTTATTCAGTAAGCAAATTTCTTATTGCGTTGATATCTTCGTAAGAAAGCCCTAGATAATCGTAATAGTTTTCGAATGTGAGAAAGCGTTCTTTTAAGCTAAGCAACAAGGAGGGAAGAAAGTTCTCGTTTTTTGTGTAATAAGAAGGCGACAAGAATAAGTTCCTGCTTTTTATGTATGACAAATGATCCTCCAAGTCATCGTAGGACAGCAAATATTCATGATTAATGTCCTTCGTGGAGACACCGCAAATTAATAGAAGCAGCGTTACGATGACCCCCGTTCTATCTTTTCCAGCGGAGCAATGGATTAATGTCCCTTTTCCTAAGGCGACAATTTCTTTTAGTATCGGGAGTAACTCCTCTTTTGAAGCAAACATTTCTTGATAGAGACGAAAATTGTCTTCGTTGCTTAAAGGCAATCTTTCGCCTGCTTTGATATAGAAGGAACAATAAGCGAATTGTTTAGAAGTGCTTGTTGGGTCTATTTCTCTATTTTTTGCATTGTGTGAACGGAGGTCGATAATGTTTTTAATACCGAGCTTTTGCAGGGATAATAAATCATTTGCACTAGATTTGCTTAGATTTCCAGAACGAAAGATAATACCTTTTTTTATTTTGCCATATGGAGAAAAGTAACCTCCGATATCGCGGAAATTTGGAATCGATAATAAAAGTCTATTCATCGCTATTATGATAAATGAAGCCGTTATTTTTCCATAGAGCGAATATTAGGGGTCCTTATCCATGATAGAGCAAGAGGGACTTCTCACTCTTTAGAGTGAATTGAATTTGTTTCTTAGGTATAATTAGGAATTAATGAGCAAAAAAGAAGATAACGCGAATTTGATTGATGAAGGCATTAAACCCAAGAAAAAGGGCAATGGCGCTTGGAAATATCTCCTTACCGTCGGTGTAGTTTTAATACTTACGGGGATTTCCCTTGTCCTTTCTTTATGGAACGCTGGGAATGGCGATATCGGAGAGGGAAGCAAAATCATCTGGAACGCAATATGCGTTGCTTCTATAAAATGGCTTCTACTCATTTTTGCGATTGTCATTCTCGCTTTTTGCATTGATGGCTTAATTCTTTTGGTATTTTGCCGTTTATACACAAGAAAATACAAATGGCACCAAGGCTTTTTTAATTCCTTAATCGGCGCCTTCTATAGTGCGGTCACTCCTGGCGCGAGCGGTGGGCAAGTGATGCAAGTATATGTTTTGAAAAAACAAGGTGTAGAAGTGTCTAGCGCCGCCTCCATTATGGTGATGTGGTTCATCCTTTATCAAACCAACCTTATCGCTTTTGATTTTTTGGCGATTGGCGTGGAGTGGAACCGTGTGATGTCTCTTAGCTCTTTTGAGTTCTCTTGGGGGGATTTCCGTCTTACATTGCTCCCTTTGATTATCATTGGATTTGGTTTGAATTTAGGCACCTTGGTGATTTTGGGCTTAATGAGCTATTCCCATCGTTTTCATAATTTCATGCTTCACCATGTCATTAATCTAGGCGCCAAGCTTCACCTCGTGAAAAACCCAGACAAAAGCAGAGAGTCTCTTCGCGTTCAGGTCGAGAACTTTAAAATGGAACTGCGGCGTCTTCAAAGCAATATCCCTGTCACGATACTTTTGTCTATTTTCTTCCAACTCAATTTCTTTTTACGATATTCCATCCCTTATTTTTCCGCGATTTCTCTTGATGCGGTTCAAGGGTCTTTCGATATTGTCAATATGTTCCACACCTGTTTTTTAAGCGCCTTCCATCAAATGGTCACCGGCGTTTTCCCTTTACCTGGAGGAGCGGGTGTCAGCGAACTTTTCTTCAATAGCATCTTCCATGATATTTTTTGCCCTACGGTTTCCTCTACTGGGGAAGCGGTTCGTAGCTTTGAAGCAAATATGAACGCCGCTCAGATTATCTGGCGTTTTGCAACTTTCCATGCCGTTGTGTTTATTTCGGGGTTTGTTGCCGCCTTTTATCGAAGCAGAGGCGGAGACAAAGAGTCTTTTGGATATGTTAATCGTCAGACGTTTATCAATCTTCAATTCGAGACTTACGAGATAAGAAAAGCCAGTGCTGACACACTTTATGAAACTAGGCAATTAAGCAAGAAAAGGATACGGGCAGGGCTTAAGAATTTTGAATCGGATAAACCATTGGAAAAAAAGAAGAAAATAACAAAGAATAGTGATTCCACTGAGGAGAAAGCAGAATGAAAATCGCTATTTTTACCGATACTTATCCACCAGAAATTAATGGTGTTGCCACTTCCGCTAGAAACCTATATCGGACTTTAAAAGCGCATGGAGAAGACGTTATCGTTGTCGCAACAAACCCTTTTGACAGCGAATTTTCTTATGTCGATGATATTATGCGCGTTCCTGGCATCGTCATGAAAAATCTTTATGGCTATATTGCTCCTAGCCCCTGGAATGAAAAATGCACGCGTTTAGTGGAAAATTTTAAGCCTGATATCATTCATATTCAAAGTGACGGGATGATTGGTCAAATGGGGTTTATGCTTGCTTCTCGACTTGGGAGTGCGACGGTATATACCTTTCATACGATGATGGAAGACTACACTTATTATGCGAACAAAGGCCATTTTGACCGCGCGCTAAAAAGTTTGGTCCGTTCTTATGTCCGCTATAAAGCAAACGAAGTAAACGAATTCATCACGCCAAGTGAAAAAATCCGTGAATATATGCGCTCAATCAATGTTGACGCTTATGTATCCGTGATTCCGACTGGGATTGATTTTTCCTTGTTTGATCGAGATAAAATAGCGAAAGACAAAATAAGCCATCTCAAAGAAAAGTTTTCTATTGGCGACGATACGTTTGTGATTTTATCTTTAGGGCGTGTCGCAAAAGAGAAATCGATTGATGTTTGTATCCGCGGGTATTCTCTTTTCTTGAAGACGAATCCTACAATCAAAACCATGATGCTCATTGTTGGGGGTGGCCCGGCAATGAATGAATTAAAAGAGCTTACGAAGAAACTCGGCATTGAGAATTATGTTATTTTCGCGGGTCCGGTTAATCCCGATGACGTGCCTCCTTATTACGCGCTAGGCAATTGCTTCGTGAGTGCTTCCACTAGCGAGACCCAAGGCTTAACTTTCATGGAGGCGATGGCTAGCGACAATATTTTGTTTGCTCGATATGATGATTCTCTTGCGGGTCTAATTCATGAAGGGGAAAATGGCTTCTTCTTTTTTGACGAGGAAGATATGGCAAAAAAATTGGAGCATATCGTCTCTTTAACGAAGGAAGAGAAAAAGAATATTTTTGTACACGCTCACGCATCCATCGAGCCTTATTCCTTAGAGCGTTTCTATTCGTCGATTATTGAGGTGTATCATCGTGCCATCAAAAAGAATTATTAATATCAATTCCGTTTCTCGCGATAAAAAAGGCCATTATTTGATCAAAGCGGGGTCTTATTCTTTTCTGTTGAACGAAAACGCTTTTACGGATGGCTTTTATTATGAAGGAAAAGAATTGAATGATGACGATCTTGCTTTATTAAAAGAGAAATCAAGCGTCACTTTGCTTAGCGATTACGCCTATTCTCTTCTTTCTAGGCGAAACTATTCCCGCCACGAAATCAAAGAGAAGCTTCTTTTAAAAAGCAAAAATGAAAAATCCGTATCTATTGTCATTATCGAATTGGAAAAATCCGGACTAATCGATGATGAAGCCTATGCGAAAGATTATAAAGAGAGTAGAGAAAACGCTTTATATGGAAAAAACCTCATTCTCGATGAATTACGTTACAAAAAAGGGATTTCACCAAATATCTTAGAGAAGCTTACTTTCGCCCAAGAAAAAGAAAACGCGCAAAAATATCTTCTTCGCAAGTCTTCTTCCTTAGCTTCCTACCCCTCTCGTGTCCGTATTGAAAAAGCAAAAAACGCTTTATGTAGACGGGGCTATTCTTTGGATACTTTTGGCCCTTCGTTATTAGAAGGAGAAGAAGATAAAGTGAAAAGTAAGTTGAATTCTGAAGCGAATCGCGCCTATTTACGATATAAAGAAAAATATAACGATTATGAATGCTTCGCTCGTCTATATTCCTTCTTAATTAGAAAAGGGTATGAACGAGATGAAGTCGAAAACGCAATTAGGAGTATTAAAAATGAACATTTGTGATTTAAAAAGCGGCGACCATGTTGAAAACGCTCAATTTCTCATTAGTGATTTAAAAATGTGCGTTAGTAATGCTGGAAAGCAGTATTACAATATGACTCTTCAAGACAACACTGGGAAAATCGATGCGAAAAAGTGGGAAATCCTCCCTGATGATCAAAATATTTTCGTTATGGGGAATGTCGTCAATTTCAAAGGGGAAGTCAATTTATACAATAATTCTTTGCAGTTTAAAGTACTCGCTGGAGAGGTTGTTCCTACCGCCCATATTGATATTGCGCGCTTTGTTCAAAACGCTCCTGAAAGTGAAAAATCTCTTGAAACAGAGCTCCGTGGGTTTGTCTCTTCCATTGTAGACCATGATTTGCATGCGATTGTCGCCGCATTATTGAACGACAACAAGAGCGCATATTTATCTTATCCTGCCGCTGCAAAAAATCATCATGCATACGCTAGTGGTCTCCTTTACCATAGCGTTTCTATGACTCGTCTTGCTGATCAAATTTGCAAGCTTTACCCGACTTTAAATCGCGACTTGCTCATTTCTGGGACGATTCTCCACGATTTAGGCAAAGTAAAAGAGCTTACAGGGGTCATTGCGACCCAATATACGACCGAGGGAAGGCTTATCGGGCATTTAGTCATTGCAAGCGAACTCATTGACGAGAAAGCCAAGGAACTCAATATCCATAGTGAGCAAATTCTTTTATTGAAGCATATGATGCTATCGCACCATGGCAAGCTTGAATTTGGCGCTGCGAAACTACCAGAAACGAAAGAAGCGCTCGCTCTTGCCCTGATTGATGACTTTGACGCAAAAATGGAAATTCTTCGCATTGCTTATGAAGGCGTTGAGCCTGGTGAATGGACAAGTAGAATATTGGCTCTCGATGGACGTAATTTCTATAATTCTCCGTTTGTTTGCGAGAAAAAATAAAACAAAGAGGCAGGGAGATGAACCCTTGCCTCTTTTGCTTATTTCATGGCTTTTCCAATATTGGACGCGAGTAGAGGGAGATCTTCTTTAGAAGTGTCTTGACTCTTCATTGTGATTTGGAAACCGCCTTCACCGCCGATATATCTAGGAATGACATGAACGTGAAAGTGAGGAACACTTTGCCCGGCTGATTCGCCGACGTTGGTAAGAATATTCACGCCTTTTGCTCCGAGTACTTGCATTTCTGCTTGCCCGATTCTTTGTGCGACATCAAATACTTTATGCATCGTTTCTTGTGGGCAAGACAAGAAATTATCGTAATGCTTTTTCGGCATAACTAGCGTATGGCCTTTCGTGACTTGCGAAATATCTAATATCGCCAAAACATCATCATCTTCATACACTTTGGTTGATGGAATCTCCCCATCGATGATTTTGCAAAATACATCTTTCATATAACTGCCTCCATAAAATTAAAGGAGCGAGAGAATCTCGCCCCTTTATTATAGTCTATTTAACGATTAGAAGAGATCTGGGAAGGTCTTCTTGAAGTAATCGTAGACGCTTTGATCATGGTAAACCAAAGCCATCTTTTTGACGAAGTATTGATTGCTACTCTTCTTATAAGTATCAGAGCTAGAGAGCGTCGCAGCGATAGAACGGGCGACATAGTCTCCGAAGTATGGCTGATTCTTTAAGGCATCGTAGTAATTTTCCTTGTCGGTGGTGGAGAGTTTAGAACTCTTAACAGCTTCCTTCACATCGACTAAATACCAGTTGCTGGAATCGCCGATAACATAAGGGATCTCATTTCCGGTTTCATAAGTCTTTGGCGTGATGAGGTAGTGGCTATCGCCAGTGTTATCTGTAGCGCCATTGCGGTACCAAACATAGCTGCCATCCTCTTTTGCGGTGCCTTTTTTATTGAGACTATCGACTTCTTCGGAAACGCCCATATTGAACACACGGTTTTTGATATCGCTTGGCAAATCCGTCAAGCCTGTGGAAGTGTACCAACCGCTTACGGTGTTGTCCTTTGTGAGGAGTTCTTTGTATTTGAGCGCTAGACCATATTGATACGGATAAGCGTTGCTATTGGTGAAGTCTTTGACGATGCTATCGTTATCCTCGTCCGTCTTGTTAATTTTCAAATAATCCGCAACATATCCGCCGAAGGTCGATTCTTTGTAGATTTTTTTGGAGTATTTTTCGGTTTCAGCGGTTGACCAAGATTTAGAATTCGTGAAATCGGAATCGCTGAACAAATGCCAATCTGCATCCGTATAGATTTTTGTGATAAGAGGGTCACTTTCATAAGAAGGATCTTCATAGAAAATGGTCCCTTTGATCATTGAATCTAGAACGCTAAATGGGTATTTGTCGAGCTTATTCGCTTCGATAACTTGCATCGCGTATTGAGCAACGAGTTGTTTTGTTGCGGCTTTATATTCGGTTTTGCTATTATCCGCGAGTTTGATGTAATTCACTTTTCTTCCGTAGGAAATACCGAGTGTGCGGTAGTTTTCACGAACAAGGTATTCGCAAACTAGCTCATCGCGATAGATGTCTGGGAGAACTGCGATTTCAATATAGGAATTTTCCGTTTTCCCTTCGTCATCTTTCCCGTATGTGCCCCAAATATCCTCGAAATACGTATCGATGATCGAGGCGTTTTCAGCCATATCTACGTCATCGAGGTGCCGGAAGCCGTAAATTTGTTTTTTCGTTTCAACAATTGTTTCTCTCTTTTTTCCTAAAGAAGAAGGATCGTTTTTCCATTGGGCATCATAGAATTTCTTTTCTACAAACTGGCTCTCTTCTTGATAGGTGGTGTTTGTCACATAGGAATAGAAAGTTTTATAGATGCGATATAAGAAATTGTTATAGATGCTCTTTAATTTATCGGTAGAACCTTTTCCGTCTTCCACATGATAGATTTCGTATTTGTCCGCAATAGCTTGAAGCTTTGTGATATCGGCACTATCGATAGCGGGCTTCAATTCGGATAAGAAGTCGCCGAATACGCTTTTGCTATAAAGAACGAGGATATTGTTCAAAACTTTTTCACTATTGGAATCGCCTTCGCTCACTAATGCGTCATAAATTTGGCCCATTGTGTTATTTTTGATGCCATCAATATCAAGGATTTTTTGATTATATTCGCTTGTGGGGAGCTCGGCTTTCACGGTAGAGCAGCCAACCATCATGGCACCGGCAGTTAAAACGCTTAGTCCAAAAACGAGTAAATTTTTCTTATTGCTTAACATAGTAGCATTTTCCTCCCGCTAGCCAATTTGAATCGTTATGGTCTTTAAATCCAATTGCACAGACTTCGCTAAGCATTGCTTTGTTTTGCGTTGCGCTTCCCTTGTGGTCATCGGGAAGTTTGTAGTCTCTTAAACTATTCTGCCTTTGAAGTTTTTGGGCATATGATTTCCAGTTTTTGACCCAGGTTTGATAATTGTCATCTTTTGTGGATTGACGCTTGGTGATGCTATAGTTACGAATGCGCTTACCAAGGGTCTCATCGGCGAATTTAATCGAACCATCTTCGATTAGAGATTGGAAGATATAGGTGCTAAGAGCGCTATTGTAGGTTTTTACTGCGTTAGTGATTCTTCCTTGTCTAGTAGTATAGATCGAAGAATCTTTGCCAGCGTTAGTGTTCACATAAGTGTCTTTGTCTTTCTTATCTGCACCATAGGTTGGGTAACCTTCTTCGCCTGGCTTGACCATGGTATAATATTCGCTTAACGTGCTGATATTTTCTCTAGAAGTGCCAGCTTGTTTCACGAATTCGCCATTAAGGTCGAGGCCACTACGTTTAAGAACCATCAAATGGACTCCTTGATAGCTAGAGCCGCTTCCAGCACGAACCGCGAGAACAATATTTCCGTCTTTGTCGGTTAAAACGTTTTCATCAAGGGCAACAATGTTCTTTGTGTTGACTTGGAAACCTGGAAGGCTCTTATATGTGTCTGCAACAACTCCGTCCTTTTTATCAGCGTCTTCTTTATTGCCAGTATTGTAAGCGATGTCGTTTGGAGTAATGACGCAAACGTTGTGCTTATTAAAATATTTATTAAATAAGATGTTGCGCGGGTAGAAGGTGGCTTTCCCTTCATAAACGGTATTTCCACTTCCATCAGTCGTTATGCTAGCTGATTCTAGGAGCGCTTTAGCGGCACCATAAGGAATCTGGCCGATGCCATTAGTGCCATCATCGTATTTTTCCCCATACGCAAAGAAATCATGAATCGTCGTTCCTTCGCCTGGGCCAGCTTCGAGTTCTTGATTGGTATCGATATCGGAAGCGCTTGTTGCGTCTTGCTTTAAGCCTGGGGTTAATGAAGCGACATTCTTTTCGTAATACTCTTTTTCGTTTCCTGTCGTCGCCGCGTAGCCTTTGTTATAAAGAGTTTCAAAAGCATACATTCCGAGCTTGAATTCTGGAACGAGGTCACTGCTCATTACTTTGGTGGTTGGCTCATTCAATTCACCATAGGCTTTCCCACTAGTTTCGTCATCGGAAACTGCTTCTGCGATTTCGCCAAATGTTTCACGAATTCCGCCTCCGCTAGAGCCAGAATCGCCAGCCAAACGAGTGATGGTCAATCCAAGCTTTTTCGCATTATCTTCGCTAATCTCAGCTTGGGTGTATTCGCCATCGGCAGCGTCGACTTTCACCAAGATGTGGTGGATATTCATTGGAACTTGCTCGCGGATCCAGCCTTTGTTTTCAGCGCCGTAAGTTTCGCTTGATTTCATGAAAAGGTCATCGGATGTTAAACCGCCTTTCGATCCATCACGGATATAGTCGAGGTAGTCGTTATTGTATTTGTTCTCGAAATTTTTCTTTTCTTCTTGATAGAGGAAGTGGTCGTAAAGTTCATCAAGATTCTTAACGTTATTCTTGTCGAAAATCTTTTCGAGTTCCTCCTTGTAATTGCCACCCGCGTTTTTGGCGGCTTGTTGTTGCTCAGCGACGAGTCGATTGGCTTCGGTTTTCGCTACACTGAGAGATGCTTTCATTTCAGGTTTTTCGTAATATTTGCGAATGAGAACCTCGTAAACCTTGTCGAATTCGGTAGATGCGCTTTTTCCACCAAGCTGATAACTCTTTTCGAGGTCACTAGCCGTATAAGAAACGGTCGTTCCTAATGCGGTTGTATAAGTAAAAATGGTGCCATCATTTGCTTTGGTAGGCATGTTGCAAGAAGCCAAAACAGCACAGGTGGCAGCCAACGTTACTAGACATAGAGCGGATTTAGATTTCTTCATTTGATGATTCGCTCCTCCTTTAACATTAATGCTCGATAAGTTTATTCTCTTTAGAGAATGGGTGCAACATCTAAAATAAGCCATTTTCGCGGTTTATGTTTTTCCTATGTCTTATCGTTTGCCACTTGAATGACGTAATATTAGAATTAAGTGCTTTTTCAGGAGCGAGTAATGTTCACATTAAAAATTAAAAATTTACATGTTTCCGTAAAGGGAACCCCCATACTTCGTGGCATCAATTTGGAAGTGAATGAAGGCGAAACTATTGCTTTGCTTGGGCCAAATGGGCACGGGAAGAGCACTTTATTAGCGGCAATCATGGGTAATCCCGCCTACCAAGTGAACGAAGGATCGATTACGTTAGATGGCAAAGATATTTTAAAAATGCCAGTCGATGAAAGATCGAAAGCCGGTTTATTCCTTGGGATGCAATATCCTAGCGAAATCCCAGGCTTGAATAACGCTGATTTTTTGAAAGCAGCAATGAATGCTCATCGTGAAAAACCGATGAATTTATTTGAGCTTTATTCAAAATTGCAAAGCGCCTATAAAGAGATGGACATTCCTTTCGAAATGAGCAAAAGGAATTTGAACGAAGGATTCTCTGGCGGCGAGAAAAAACGCAACGAAATTTTACAAATGAGGCTGCTTTCTCCAAAAATTGCAATGCTTGATGAAATCGATTCCGGACTAGATGTCGATGCGATGCGAATTGTTGCTAGTAGCATTCGGAAACAGCAAAGCGGAGGGACAGGTTTTTTGATTATTAGTCACTATGCTCGCTTATACGGAATGATTCATCCGAGCAGAGCCGCGGTTCTCATTAATGGCAAAATCGCTATTATCGGCGGGCCTGAACTAATCGAGCGCGTCGATCATGAAGGGTATGAATGGATCCATCGTGAACTTGGCATCAATATCGAGAAAGAAACGGATGCTCCAATGAATCATGTGAGCATTGGCTCTTGTTTAACGAAGGAAATCGTCAATGGAAAAAAATAGAATTTCCTATATTGATAAAATTCCTGCAAACATCAATTTAATGGTGAAGCCAAATGAGTGCCTTCATCTTGAATTGGCTAGTTTTTCAAAACTTGGCGATATCCAAATCAATATCGATGTTTTTAAAAATGCGACCGCCGAGATTTGCTTTGCCGATTTCAGTCATGATAGTGGCGAAATTAAACTCAGCGTTAATCTTTTGGAAGAAGGCGCTATGATGAATTGGAATCTCGCTTCATTGTCAATGGATCAAGATGTAAAAGCGTTTTCTCCTTCTGTTTATCATAAAGCGCCCCACACTCGTTCTTTGGTGAAAAATTATGGAATCGCTCGCGATGCGTCTTCATTATTTTTCTATGGCGAATCTTCTATTGAACGGGGGAGCGTGAAATCGTTCACCCGCCAAGAAGCGAAAATTATTGTTTTTGATGAAAAATGCAAGGGCAAAGCATCGCCGATTTTAAAAATTTCGGAAAATGACGTTATGGCAAGCCATGGAGCTGCCGTCGGACGCCTTAATGAAAGCCATCTTTTCTATTTAATGAGTAGAGGCTTAACGCTAGAAGAAGCAAAAAGGCTCATTACGTTAGGCTATTTAAAACCGATTGAAGATTATTTTGAGGAGGAAACGCTCCGTCAAAGAATCGATCAAGCAATCGAAGGAGGCATCTAAGATGTTTGATGTCGAAAAAGTACGCCTAGATTTTCCAATGCTTAGAAACAATATTCAAATGCAAGGAAAGCCATTGATTTGGCTTGATAATGCCTCGACGACATTCAAGCCAGATTGCGTGAGAGAAGCGGTGGACGCTTATTACCTAAGCGAAACGAGCAATAGCCACCGCGGCGATTATGATCTTTGCGCACAAATGGATCAAAAAATATTGGAAGCAAGAGAGACGGTCGCCAAATTTATCAACTCCAAAACAGAAGAAGTGGTTTTTACTTCCGGAACAACAGGTTCTTTGAATCTAGTCGCATTTGGCTATGGGGCAAAATATCTAAAAGAAAATGATGAGATATTGCTAACAGAAGCCGAACACGCTAGTAACGTCCTTCCTTGGTACAAGGTTCATGAAATGACGGGCGCGAAAATCAAATTCATTCCGCTTGATAAAGATGGGAGATTAACGGTCGAAAATCTCCGCAAAACCATTACAAAAAACACAAAAGTGGTTTCTGTTGCGATGGTGACGAATGTTTTGGGTTACATTGCTCCAATTAAAGAATTAGCCAAGGTTTGCCACGAATTTGGAGCGGTTCTTGTTTGTGATGGCGCCCAATCAGTGCCACACATTAAAACGGACGTCGCGGATTTAGACTGTGATTTCTTGGCCTTTAGCGGCCATAAACTATGCGGGCCTACTGGAATCGGGGTTTTATATGGCAAGTTCCCTCTTTTATCCAAGATGGAACCTTTCATGACCGGTGGAGGAATGAATGCGAAATTCGATTTATGCGGGGATGTCGCCTACTTAGAGCCTCCACTTCGCTTTGAGGCGGGCACCCAAAATATGGAAGGCATCCTCGGCTTAAAAGCTGCGATTGACTATATTTCTAAGCTTGGAATGGATAATATCGAAGTTTATGAGCGTAGCCTAAAAGAATATGCCGTTACGGAATTAGAAAAAACGGGAAACGCGATTCTCTATAACGCGAAAAGCGAGGCGGGTATTGTAACCTTCAACATTAAAGATGTTTTCGCTCAAGACGCCGCAACGTTCCTAAATTCACGCGGAATCGCTTGTCGAAGTGGCCAACACTGCGCAAAAATCCTCATCGATTTTCTTAAGACCGTCGCTACGGTTCGTGCTTCTTTCTATTTTTATACCACAAAGGAAGATATCGACCAGCTTGTCGACGCGGTAAGACATGGAAAGGAGTTCCTTGATGCCTACTTCAATTGAATTAACCCCATCTATGATGAGAGAAATCATCATGGACCATTATTCCTCTCCGGCTCATAAAGGCGTGCCTACTGAAGAAGGATACCGAAAAATCCATACCGATTCCGTTAATTGCATCGATGATTTTGATCTTTATTTGAAAGCGAAAGACGATGTTGTCATCGATGCGCGTTGGGAAGGGGTCGCTTGCACGATCTCTAGCGCAAGCACTGACATTCTTTGTGAACAAGTCATCGGGAAAAATTTCAAAGAATCCGAATACATGATTCAGCAATATCTCAATATGATTGAGGAAAAGCCATATGATGATTCGGTTTTAAACGAAGCCCTTGTTTTCATGAACACGGGAAAGCAAGCGGCTCGAATTCACTGTGCGACCATGGGCTGGAGCGCGATGGATGAACTACTTAAAGACGAGGAGCGCAAATAATATGGCAGATACGAAATTCCTCGATGAAAAATATCGATACGATTTTAAGACGAATGCCGATGTCGTTTTCTCAACAGGCGTTGGCTTAAATGACGATGTCGTTAAAGCGATTAGCAAAGAAAAAAACGAACCGGATTGGATGCTCCAATTTCGTCTTAAGGCCCTTCACACTTTTCAAAAGATGCCTATGCCTACTTATGGCCCAGACCTGAGTTTTTTAGATTTTGACCATTACACTTATTTTACGCGCGTAGCCAATAGCGAAACCAAAGATTGGTCGAAAGTTCCTGAAGCGGTAAAGAATACCTTTAAGCAATTAGGGATTCCAGAAGCGGAGCAAAAGTATCTTGCTGGGGTAACGACTCAATACGAATCGGAAGTCGTCTACCATAACATGCTAAAAGAAGTGGAGGAAAAAGGCGTGATTTTTCTTTCAACCGATATGGGGCTACAGCTTTTCCCCGATCTTTTCCGCAAATACTTTGGGAGTGTTGTTCCGATTGCCGATAATAAATTTTCAGCCCTCAATGGCGCGGTTTGGAGCGGTGGCTCGTTTATTTATGTCCCAAAGGGCGTAAAGCTAGAAAAACCTCTTCAATCCTATTTTCGTATCAATAACGAAAAGACCGGCCAATTCGAACGAACTTTGATTATTTGCGACGAAGGAAGCGACATCCATTACATCGAAGGATGCACTGCCCCGATTTACCAGAAAGAATCGCTTCATAGCGGTGTCGTGGAAATCGTTGTTCTCAAAGGCGCGCATTGTCGTTATAGCACCGTTCAAAATTGGAGCAGCAATATCGTTAATCTTGTTACTCAACGCGCTAGAGTGATGGAAAATGGCTTTATGGAATGGGTCGATGGCAATATCGGCAGCATGCGCAACATGAAATATCCCGCTTGTATCTTGGAAGGAGATGGGGCGAAGGGAAGCGCGATTTCAATTGCGGTCGGTGGCAAAAATCAATTCCAAGACAACGGTGCTAGGATGATCCACATTGGTAAAAACACCTCCTCAACCATTATTAGCAAGTCCATTTGCAAAAATGGCGGAACCGCAAATTACCGCGGAACCGTAAGGATAATGCCTTCCGCAACCGGTTCTTACGCTCACGAAGAATGCGATACGCTTATTTTAGATAATCTATCTTCTAGCGACACGATTCCAAAGAACGAAGTCTTTAATCCCTCTAGCACTCTAGAGCACGAAGCCACGGTTTCAAAAATCAATGAGGATCAGCTCTTCTATTTGATGAGCAGAGGATTAAGCGAAGAAGCGGCAACACAAATGATTGTGATGGGCTTCATTGAGCCTTTCTCAAGAGAATTGCCGATGGAATATGCGGTGGAGTTAAATCAACTCATTAAGTTAGATATGTCAGATGCGATTGGTTAATATGGATTACGATATTATTGTTGTGGGTGGCGGGCACGCCGGAGTAGAAGCTTCTTTAGCCGGAGCCCATATGGGGCTCAAGGTTCTTTTGCTTACTTTGAATAAAAAAATGATCGCCAATATGCCATGCAACCCTCATATCGGAGGAAGCGCGAAGGGGATTGTCGTTCGCGAAATTGACGCGCTTGGCGGATTCATGGGAATCGCTGCTGACCATCATCCCCTTCAAATCAAAATGCTTAATACCGGGAAAGGCCCTGGCGTTCAGTGCCTTCGCGCACAAGAAGATAAAAAGGGATACCCCGCTTTTGTTCAAAGCGTTGTTCTCAATACGAAAAATCTCGACGTTAGGGAAGAAGAAGTGAAATCGCTTCTTCATAATGATAATACCGTTTACGGAGTCAAATTAGCGAGCGGAGAAGAAATTCATTCGAAAGCCGTGATTCTTACCACTGGCACCTATATGAATAGTACGATAATCTCTGGAGCAGATGTTCATTCGGGCGGGCCAGATGAAGAAAATGCAAGTATCGGTCTATCTTCTTGCTTGCTAGATATGGGAATCGAACTTTTCCGCTTAAAGACGGGAACACCCCCGCGCCTAGATAAAGACACCATTGATTTTTCCAAAGGCTCGATCCAGCCAGGGATGGATGGGGAGCTTTCTTTTTCTTACTCGACCACTCATTTCACTCCTTTGAAGGAACAATTGCCTTGCTATTTGATTTATACAACAGCTGAAACATTGCGCTTAATTCAAAATAATCTCGACAAATCCGCTGTATTTAATGGAACAATAAAAGGAATCGGCCCTCGATATTGCCCTTCCATTGAAAGCAAAGTCGTGCGTTTTGCGGACAAAGAAAGGCATCAGCTATTCTTAGAACCGGAATTTGAAAACGGGAACAGCATTTATCTTCAAGGATTTTCCAATGGTTTCCCCCATGATTTCCAAGAAAAACTGGTGCGGAGTTTACCAGGGTGCGAAAACGCGAAACTATTGAAATACGCTTATCAAATCGAATATGATGCGATAAAACCACTTCAATTTGATGCGACGCTTCGCGTTAAAAAATATCGCGGCTTATACGGGGCTGGTCAAATTTGTGGCACAAGCGGCTATGAAGAAGCGGCTGGCTTAGGCTTATTGGCAGGAATTAACGCTTCCCTTATGATTCAAGGAAAAGAGCCATTCGTCCTTCGCCGGGATGAAAGCTATATCGGAGTAATGATTGACGATTTGGTAACCAAAGGGACGGATGAGCCATATCGCTTAATGTCATCACGTGCGGAATTCCGGTTGCTGTTACGTCACGATAACGCCGATTCTCGTTTAACAAAATACGGCTATGAATTGGGTTTAATTTCGGAAGAGCGATATCGATCTTTCTTAGAAAAATATCGCAAAATCGATGAAGCGATTGACTTGCTTGATCAAACAGTCGACCGCCGTGCGGCATGCAATGAATTTTTGAAAGCGAAAGGATTCAAGGATACGGATGTTGGGCATCGTGGTTTGGATTTGCTTAAGCGCCCTGGGATCGGATATCGCGAACTCGCCCCCTTTTTAAGCGCCCTTGATAAATTTAGTTTCGATGATGCTTCTACGCTTTCATTAGAAACAAAGGTAAAATACGAAGGCTACATTCAAAAAGAGATTCGCGATGGGAAAAATGCGGCAAAACTCGAATACATTAAATTACCGACCGACATTGATTATTCTAAGATTGATGGCTTGGCGTTAGAAGCTCGCCAAAAATTAAATCAAGTTATGCCGCGCACCCTAGGACAAGCGAGTCGAATCAGCGGCGTTAACCCAAGCGATGTCTCCATCTTGATACTTCTATTACGAAAAAGAGGAATACTATGACTTATACTGAACTACAAACTTCATTCTCTCTTTCTAACGAACAGATTGAACAATTCCGAAAGTATTCTTCCTTTCTTCGAGAATGGAACAAAAAAATGAATCTTACCGCGATTTTGGATGAGGATTCCATTGTCGAAAAACATTTTTACGATTGCTTAATCCCTGCAAAAAGCCAATATTTTAAAGGAAAAACCATCCTAGATGTTGGCTCTGGAGCGGGATTTCCTGGCATGGTTTTCGCGATCGCTTTTCCTGACAAAAAGATTGTTCTAGTGGACGCAACGAGCAAAAAATGCGCCTTTTTGAACGCTTTAAGCAAAGAACTAGGCTTAAAAAATGTTGTCACGATTAATAAACGAGCTGAGGAGTTGAATGACCGTGATCATTTCGACATCGTCAGCGCTAGAGCGGTTGCCCCTCTATCGATGCTATTAGAAATCACGGCCCCTTTTGCGAAAGTTCATGGGGTAGTCCTTGCTATGAAAGGCGATAAAGGCGAAGAAGAACTTATTAGTAGTCACCGCGCAATATCCTTGCTTGATTTGCATTTGCTTGCAAAAGATGTCGATGAGCTCCCGAACGGGATAGGAAAACGCGTGAATTTCTTTTTTGAAAAAGGCGCGAAAACGCACAAAAGATATCCGCGGATGTGGAGCGAGATCCATTCCCATCCTTTATGACCGTGAAACTTTTAAAAGTGTTTCACAAATGATAGAGTTTAATTATGCCATTTATTATTTCAGTTGCAAATCAAAAAGGCGGTGTGGGGAAAACTACCACAGCGATTAATCTTTCTGCGTCTTTAGCCAAAACAAAGAAGGTTCTTCTTGTCGACATGGATCCTCAAGGGAATGCCGGCAGAGGATTAGGAATCGATATTACCGCCTTACGAAAAAGCGTTTATGACGTTTTGCTTTCCCATTGTAGCCTTGAACGTGCCATTTTTAGTGGCGTCACTTCTAATTTAGATGTCTTGCCGAGCAATCTCAAGCTCGCCTCTTTGGATGTTGAGATTCAATCCCGTCACTTGCCTGACCCTTTTTTCTTGCTCAAAAGCACACTTTCTAAATTAAAAAGAAATTATGACTATATTATTTTAGATTGCCCGCCTTCCTTAGGGCTATTATCCATTAATTCTTTGGTGGCGAGCGATTCCGTCATTATCCCCGTGCAATGCGAATATTTTGCGATGGAAGCAATTGCGGCTATTCTTTCTTCCGTTCGAAAAATCAAAGGCAATTACAATGCGAACTTAAAAATAGAAGGATTCCTCTTAACGATGTACGATGCGCGTGCTTCTTTATGCACGGAAGTTGCCACACAAGTGCGTGGCTTATTTAAAGAGAACACTTTTTCTACCTTGATTCCTAGGAATATATCTCTCCCAGAAGCAAGCGCGAGGGGGGAGCCTGTGACAATTTTCCGCCCAACGAGTCAAGGGAGCTTGGCTTATTTAGCTTTAGCGAGGGAGATTTTGTTTAGCCATGACGAAAAATAAGAAAACGCTTCTTAAAAATTCCTTAAACGATTTGGTCAAGAAGTTCTCTGAGAACGATGTTATCGCTCGCATGGAGAAAGAATACCAATCGCAAGGGGGCAACAATATTCCTTTATCGCTTATCGACGACAATTCTTTCGTCAAAAAAGTCAAGATTCGTTCCAGTTCCATCGAACGTATTTCCGAAGGAATCATGGAGCGGGGCCTTTTTAATCCTCTTGTTGTGCGGCCTAGCGGCGCCCATTATGAATTGATCTTGGGGAGAAAAAGATATTTCGGCGCTAAGAAAATCGGCTTAAAAGAAGTTCCTTGTGTCAAAGTAGAAGCAGGGGATGAAGAAACTCTTTTGATGCTTCTAGCGGATAATCGTGACCAAAGAGAAGCGAATGTCGTTGAAATGGCTTTGCTTTATGAAACGTTAACGGAACGTTTTTCTTATTCGCAAGCTACATTAGCTTCTTTATCTCACCAATCAAGGAGTCAAGTGACCAATATCATGCGGCTTTTATCATTACCAGAAAAGGTATTGATGGAAGTAAGCGATGGGGGTTTATCGTATGGTCACGCTAGAGCGATTCTTTCTTTAAGCGATGAAGAAATTGAAAAGATCGTTTCTCGCATTCACGCTGAGAAACTCTCCGTACGTGATACAGAAGAACTCGCTAGACAATATGCAAGTCGCCTTCCTTCCCCCTCTCCAGTTTTGAATGACGATTTAAAGCTAGAGACTCGCGCAAAAAGCGTTATCGTTCATAAGCGTTCGATTACTTTCGAATTTGGAAGTGAAGAAGAAAAAGACCAATTTGTGAAGCGGATTATGCAACATGAAAAGCAATAAACGTTTGTTCGAGCTAAATATAGAGCCTGCATTAGACAAAAAGGAAAATAAGTGCATCAACGCTTCTTTTTTCGAGAATGGGTTACTCATTCTTAGCGAATCCCCTTCTTATTCTTTAACTGAGAAAATCAAAATCATTGCTTCCTTTACACTTATGGATGAAGAAGTCCTTGATTCCCTTCATTTCTTTTTGGAGGCGATGGAAAAGGAAATGAGCGAAGCCCCTCGAATACTTAAAATAGAGAATTTTTCGAGTAGCGAATATTATCTATCTTTCGGTGCGGATATTTTTACTGGTTCGCTTGTTTTGACGGATGATGAGGCGATGGGCTTATTAAGCGAAAAAGATCTAAAAATTGCGAAATGGAACAATAAAGTCGTTAATTTTTTGAAACGATGGAACGGATATCTATCCGCGAAAAACTTGTGCGGTAAAATTTTTTCGAACCCTTTAGAAGCGCATCTTCTTCGTGCTCAAAGCCGCTTCTTACTAGAAAAATCTCAAGCTTTTCTAGGCCCACTATATGAATGCGATTCTTTGGATAAAGCCATTAAAAACGCTGCAAAAATCGCTTTTTCCTCTTTGAAAATGCCTATCGGAGAAAGCCGTTATCTTCTTGAAAACTTGTTTTTAAAGCGTCTAGTCCCCAATTTAAAAAACGCAAAAAACAAAGAAACATTTAATCACGAGTACGATTCTTTAGTAAATGAAGCACTCACTATCGATTCTCGCTATTCCTTTGGAGAAATCGCCTATTGGATCGACAACATCTATTTAGAGCTATTGCTTAATAAGAAATTTATTGACGATGAGCGGAAAGTCGCTTTGTTGCACGAACCGATTTTAAGCGAAACATTAGTTGATTTTTATGGAAAAAATGACGCGATTTCCTATTATAAGATGCAAGAAAGAAACCGTTTGTTCGAGGATGAAAATAATTCCCCTATTTACAATTACTTAAAAAGCTACTTACAAAATAATTTCAATTTTTCGCCTGAAAAAGTGCCTTCTCACCTTGCGTAGCGTTAGATTCGTCCTATAATGGAGGTACTTCAGGGTGACGAGAATTACGTCAACTGGCGGAGACAGCCCGCAAGTCCAATGGTAGATTGGTCATGATCTGGTGAAATTCCAGAGCCAACGGTACAGTCCGGATGGTAGAAGTGGATTTATTGCTTTTACTGGCCTCCCTGAAGCGGAGGCTTTTTCTATGAATGAGTTCTATGAATATCTTAGCTTATTTATTTTTGCTCTTTTGCTTATTTTGTATGCAGCGTTTTTAGCGAAAGTTACGCCGCAAAACCATCGTGATTCGACTCGTCTTGTGGCTCGCGTCGGCATTTTCGGAGCACTAAGCGCAATTCTTTATATTGTTCCTATTTTCCAGATTAAGCTATTTTTCCTCCCTTCGTTTTTGGAATTGCATTTTGACGAGATCCCCGCGTTTATTGCTGGATTTGCTTATGGGCCAATCGCGGGAGCGATGGTAATCCTAATCAAAACAATCCTAAAGCTACCGTTTACCTCTTCTTTGACGGTAGGGGAATGGAGCGATTTTCTCTTTAGTTTAGCTTTTGTTGTGCCCGCTTCTATTTTGTATCAAAAGAAAAGAACCCTAAAAGGGGCGGCGCTTGCGATATCTTTCTCTTCGATTTTGCAATTAACGATAAGTGCGGTATTGAATGTCTATCTGATTCTTCCTTTTTATATGAATGTCATGGGGCTTCCTTACGAAAATCTTCTTGCTCTATGTAAGCTCGCTAACCCAAATGTGACGGATTTAGGATGGACTTATGGTTTTTATTGCGTCGTTCCATTGAATTTAATCAAAGATGCGATTGTTCTAGCGATTACTTTCTTCCTTTATCGTCATATTCATGTATTACTTCATTTGGAAAATCCGCGCAATTCTTAGCTAAAAAAGAAAAACCCCTCAAAGGGGCTTTCTATTGGAATCGAAATTATTCTTCGACGATTGCGCCAACTGGGCAATTGGCAATCGCTTCTTCAACCGCCGCTTCGTCATCGACTTCGCCAGCGACCGCTTTCCCATCATCCCCAAAAGAGAAGACGCTTGGAACCGTGCCAACGCAAAGCCCACAACCAATGCAAGCATCAGCGTTAACCGTTACTTTTTTTGCCATGCTTTTCCTCCTAGTCAATTTCTCACATTATAGGCATTTCAAAATTTGGGTTCAACGTTAAACTCGTTCGCTTGCCATTATGACGTAATTTGTTTCCGGGCATCTATGACGTAATTTGTTTCCATCCATC
>ERZ808252.419-NODE-419-length-41670-cov-4.117746_pt1 | contig 41670 bp, 37 predicted proteins | sample MGYA00521242_ERZ808252 | MGnify/ENA primary metagenome ERZ808252 (study PRJEB31516, sample SAMN03275581) | gut metagenome | biome: mammalia-associated habitat; material: feces | host: Papio cynocephalus | place: Kenya | collected 2012-08-07 ...
CGCAGGTTGCGCCGCCCCGGTTGACGATAAAGCCCGCGTGCTTTTCCGAGACCTGCGCGCCGCCCACACGGCAGCCCTTCAGGCCGCATTCTTCAATGAGCCGGCCGGCAAATTGCCCCGCCGGGCGCTTGAAGGCGCTGCCCGCGGAGGGATATTCCAGGGGCTGCTTTTCCCGGCGGCGAGCCGCATAGTCCGCCATTTCTGCCAGCAGCTGCGCCCGATTTCCCGGCTGCAGCCGGAAAACGCCGTGGAGAATGACCCAATCCGGATGATCGGAATAGATGCTGTGGCGATAAGCAAAGCCATGCTCTTCTGCCGAAAGCTCCCGCAGGCCCTCCGGCGTATGGCAGACGCTGGAGACCAGCGTATCGGAGATCTGTCCGCCGTAAGCGCCGGCGTTCATCAGGATCCCGCCCCCCACTGTCCCGGGGATGCCCTGGGCAAAGGTCAGGCCAGCAAGGCCCCGCTCCGCCGCCAGCGCAGAAAGGCGGCTCAGGGAATAGCCCGCCGGGACCTGCACCGTCGTCTCATCCAGCCAGACGGGCGCTCCCTCCGGCGTTCGGATCACAAGGCCGTCAAAGCCTTCGTCCGGAGCGAGCACATCGCTGCCCCGTCCGATGACGGCAAAAGGAAGCCCCTGCTCCGCCGCAAGCTCCAAAAGCGCACAAAGCTGCGCCTCCGTCTCCGGCAGCGCCAGCCAGCGGGCCGGCCCGCCGATCTGAAAGGTGGTATAGCGGGAAAGCGGCTCCCCGCAGAGCAGGCGAATGCCCTGCTGCGCCGCAAGCATCATCAGTTGCTGTTCCATGAAGGCCTCCTGTTTTCCCATCGTCTTCTCTTTCAGTTTATTCTACCACATTTCGTTCTAATAGACCAGCCCAAAAAAATGAAAAAATCGGGAGGGCGTCCTCCCGATGGATCAAGCTCATTTTCGGATCAGATTCTGATAGATGGCCGGATGGCCGCCCTCGATGGGGACGGCGCCCACGGTCTTCTGATAAAACCCGATGGCTTCGTCGGCCCAGCCGATGATGGCGTAGGCATACCCCATCTCCCACATGGAATGCAGGCTGCACAGCAAAAGTCCCGTCCCCACGCCGGAGATCCGCGCGTCCTTTTTGACGCCGATGGGGCCAAAATAATCCTTTCCCGTGGCTTCAAAGCAGGCAAAACCGATGATCTCCTTTTCCCGCACGGCGATATAGCAGGTGCTGGGGACGGTGGAGAGCGCCGCTTCACATTCGTGCATCCATCCGTCGCCGAAGCTTTCCCGCACAAAGGCCAAAACCCGACCCCGGTCCGGCGCGATGACCCGTTTGATGGAGACGCCGCGAGCCTGCAGCGTCTGCAGCACGGGCATTTTATCTGGCAAGCTCCAAAGCTTTACAAGCAAGTCCTGTGCCATCAGAAGAGCCTCCTTTTTGCCGCGATGCCTGCGGGTGTGACGGCAAGGCCGCCCTCGCCGGTCTCCCGGACGCAGGCGGGCATCCCGCAGCCGATCTGGCCCATGGCGTCGATGACCTGATCCAGCGGAACGAAGCTCTCGATGCCGGCCAGCGCCAGATCTGCCGCCGCAATGGCCAAGACGGCATAGATTCCGTTGCGCTTGACGCAGGGCACCTCCACCAGCCCGGCCACCGGGTCGCAGACCAGGCCAAGGCTGTTTTTCAGCGCCAGCGCCGCCGCATTGACGCACTGACGCGGGGAGCCGCCCATGGCGTCGGTCAGCGCCGCGGCAGCCATGGCCGCAGCCGTACCGCATTCTGCCTGACAGCCCCCTGACGCGCCGGAGATGGTGGCCCTGGTGGCCGTTACTGCGCCGATGCCGGCGGCTGTGAGCAGCGCGTCCAGGGCGTCCCGGTCTGGGAAGGAATATTCCTCCTGGGCCGCGATCAAAACGCCGGGCAGGATCCCTGCGGAGCCTGCCGTGGGCGCCGCCGCGATCACGCCCATGGCGGCGTTGTAGCCGCTGGTGGCCAGCGCATAGGCGACGGCCTTCGCCTCCAGCGGGCCCAGCAGATTTTTATGATTGTGGCAGTGGCGGTAGTAGGTGGCGGCATCGCCGCCGGTGAGCCCGCTGACGGACTTCATATCTGTGGCGATGCCGGCGCTGGCTGCGTTTTTCATGACCTGCCAGGTCTGCTCCAGCCGGGTCCGAATGACCTCCGCAGAAGCGCCGGAATCCCGCTGCTCCTCCCGCAGGACCACCTGCCCCAGAGATAGATTGTTTTTTGCGCTTTCGTCCAGAAGATAATCGATGCTTTGAATTTCCATACCGTCCTCCTCAGAACCGTGGGATCATGGCCACGGAGGAAACGCTCTCCACATGGCGGAGCTGCTCCACGGTGCTCTCGTCTACGGGAACGTCCGTCTCCACCACGGTGATCACATCCCCCTCCCGCCGGGCGCGGGAAAGCCGCAGGTTGCCGATATTATAGCCGTTGAGGGAAAGAATATTGGCGATGCCCGCCATAACGCCTGGCTCGTCCCGATGAAACAGGATCAGCGTATCCTCCGTAAAGGTGGCCTCCGCCTCCAGCCCGTTGATCTCCGCGATGCAGATGGCCCCGCCGCCTACAGATTCCCCCCGCAGGCGGATACGGTTGTTTTTGGAGGAAGCCTCAATCACCACCGTGTTGGGGTGGTAGCGGGGATCCTCCCCGGTGGCGATCTCATAGGAAAGGCCCCGGAACTCCGTCAGTCCAAGGCTCTCCCGGATCTTTTCGTTGTCGGTGGAAAAGCCCAGCAGGCCGCCGATGACGGCCTTGTCCGTGCCGTGGCCCCGATAGGTATCGGCAAAGGAGCCGTAAAAGGTCACCTTCGCCCGGCGCACATCCTCGCCCAACAGCTTGCGGCAGACCAGCCCGATCCGGACGGCCCCCGCCGTATGGGAGGAGGACGGCCCCACCGTGATGGGGCCCAAAATATCAAATAACCCGATGTTCATGGTCATGCCTCCGCGCTTGCTGTCATTTAGGGGAAAATGCCCCGGATCCGCTTGGCCTCGCAGACCTTGTCCAGCGCCAGCACAAAGGCCGCCTGCCGCAGAGAAAGGCCCGTCCTGGCGCTCTCCTCCCAGACCCGGTCAAAGGTCTTCAAAACCAGATTTTTCATCATCCGGTTCACTTCATATTCATCCCACATCAGCGACTGCACGTTCTGCACCCGCTCGAAATAATCCACGATAACAGCGCCGGTGGTGGCCACCAGATCGGGGATCACGCAGATCTCCCGCCGGGCAAGAAGCGCGTCGCCCTCAAAGGAGATCTGTCCGTTGCCGCATTCCAGCACCAGCTGCGCCTGCACGCCGGCGGCGTTTTCCCCGTCGATCAGGGCACAGGAGGCGCTCAGCGCCAGAATGGCGCAGTCTGTCTGCAGAACGGCTTCCCGGGAAATATGCCCCACGCCGGGGGCCTGATAATCCCGCAAACAGCCGCCCGCTTCCTTAAATGCCGCCACCTCCGGCAGGTCGAGTCCCGCTTCCCGACGGATGCCGCCGGTGGAATCCGCCAGCGCCACGATGCGGACGCCCTCCTCATACATGCTCCTCGCCGCGCTGCGGCCTACCTTGCCAAAGCCGGCCAGCGCCGCCGTCCAGCGATCCTGGGGCAGCTTGAGCCGCTTGATGGCCTCCCGCAGCACAAAGACCGCGCCCTTGCCCGCGGCGTCCTTTCGGCCAAGGCTGCCGCCCAGCTCCTTGGGCTTGCCGGTGACGATGCCCGGGATGGCCCTGCCCGCCATCATGCTGTAGGTATCCATGATCCAGCCCATGACCACCTGATCCGTCCCCACGTCCGGCGCGGGGATGTCCACATCCGGGCCGATCACCGGCAGGATCATGGCCGTATAGCGCCGGGTCAGCCGGGCCAGCTCCGCCCGACTGAGCTTTTCCGGATCCACCGCAACGCCGCCCTTTGCGCCGCCGAAGGGCAGGCCCGCCAACGTGCATTTCAGCGTCATCAGCCCCGCAAGGCCCCGGATGGAATCGTGGTCCACCGTCTCCGAAAAGCGCACGCCGCCCTTATAGGGACCCAGCAGGCTGGAATGCTGCACTCGATAGCCCTTGAATATCTCCACCGTGCCGTCGTCCATTTCCACCGGGATCGACACCAGCAGCTCCCGCTCCGGATATTTTGCAAACTCATACTGCGTTCGGGTCAGCTTCAGATAGTCCGCCGCCTGATCCACCCGCCGGGTAAAATCCTCATAATAATGTCCCACTGCTTCACCGCCTGTCATTTTTTCTAAAATCATGCCGGGCTTTTGTCTGTTTTCAACAGATCTCCGTCATTTTCCGGAAAATAACGCGATTTTCTTTATTATAGCAGAAAACCGGCCGCAGAACAACCACGGCCGGACCTGTAGATCTATACAATTTTTCGATCAGAGCTTCGTTCGTTTTGCTCAATTCAAAAAATCCTTGAGCTTTTTGGAGCGGGAGGGATGGCGCAGCTTGCGCAGAGCCTTGGCTTCGATCTGGCGGATACGCTCCCGGGTGACGTTGAACTCCTTGCCGACCTCCTCCAGCGTGCGGCTGCGGCCGTCCTCGATGCCGAAGCGCAGGCGCAGGACCTTTTCCTCCCGGGGGGTCAGCGTTCCCAAAACCTCCACCAGCTGCTCCTTCAGCAGCGTGAAGGAAGCCACCTCGGCGGGCTCGGGTGCATCGTCGTCGGGGATAAAGTCGCCCAGATGAGAATCCTCCTCCTCGCCGATGGGCGTCTCCAGCGAGACCGGCTCCAGCGCGATCTTCAGGATATCCCGAACCTTCTGCACCGGCATATGCATCTCCTCCGCAACCTCCTCGGGAGAGGGATCGTGGCCCAGCTCCTGCAGCAGCTGACGGGAGACCCGGATGACCTTGTTGATGGTCTCCACCATATGGACGGGGATGCGGATGGTGCGGGCCTGGTCGGCAATGGCCCGGGTGATGGCCTGGCGGATCCACCAGGTGGCATAGGTGGAAAACTTATAGCCCTTGGTGTAGTCAAACTTTTCCACGGCCTTGATCAGGCCCAGATTACCCTCCTGGATCAGGTCCAGAAACTGCATTCCCCGGCCAACATAGCGCTTTGCGATTGACACCACCAGACGGAGATTGGCCTCTGCCAGGCGTTTTTTGGCGTTTTCGTCCCCCTCCAGCATGCGCTTCGCCAGCTCGATCTCCTCCTCCGGAGAGAGCAGATCCACCTTTCCGATCTCCTTCAGATACATACGGACAGGATCGTCGATGGCAAGGCCGTCGGCCATGGCGAAGGTCTCGTTGATCTCGTCCTCCGTGACCTCCTCCACATCATCGAAATGCTCCTCGCTGGGGCTGGCCAGCTCGTCGTTCAGCTCTTCCTCATCCATGGCGATCTCCACACCCATCTTGTCCAGCGCGGCATAGAACTTATCCTGCTGATCCGCGTCCAGCTCCAGCGCGTCGATGGCGTTATTGATCTCCTTCGTGGTGATCTTACCGTGAGCCTTGCCGTATTCCAGCAGATCGTGCAGCACCTGCTGCTTGTTTTTGGTTTCCTGTTCGGCCATGTTCATTCCTCCTTATCCTGCTTCCGCCGCAGGGCCTCCCGCAAAAGTGCGGCGTCGTCCCCGGCGGCTTCTCTCTTTCTTGCGTCATATGTGATCTTCCCTATGCAGTCCCGGACTGTTTTTTCATCGCCCCGTGCCTGTTCTCCTGCGGCAAGGATCGTGGAAAGCTGCCGCCGTTCCGCCTCGGAAAGCTCCGTCATGCAGGCGGCGGGATCCGGCTCCAGTCCCTGCGCAAGCCGGTCCAGCGCCATGCGGTAGACCCGGCCCAGAAACTCCGAGGAAAACTGCTCCGGCCGCAGCCTTTCTGCCGCATAGTTCAGCAGCTGCCGGTCGTTCAGCACGGCGGAGAGCAGCCGCTGCTCCGCCGCGGCAGAGCCAATATCCTGATAGCGCAGCGACCAATCCTTGGGCTGCAGCAGCTGCTCCGGCTGCATGGCCTGCTGCTGGAGCCGCCGTTCCGCCCGGCGCTGCCGCTGCTTTCGGCTGCGTTCGGCCTCTGTCAGGATGCTCTCCGGAGAGACGCCGGCCTCCCGCGCCGCATTGTGGGCATAGATCTCCCGCTCCACGGCGGAGGGGATCCCCGCGATGTATTGTACGGCATCCTTCACATAGGCGATCCGCTGCTCGTCGTCGGAAAGATCGGTATATTTCTGCCGGATCTCTCCCATGCGATACTGTCCGTCGGTCTGGGGCTTGTCCAGAAGCGAACGGAAAGCCTCCGCCCCGTTCATTCGAATAAAATCGTCCGGGTCCACCTTCATGGGCCGGCCCTCGCTGTCCCGGAGGATCCTTCCCTGCGCATCCCGCCGGGGCGGAAGACGGAGCACCCGCACGGCAAGCCCGTTGCCCTTGAGGATGTCGATGGCCTTTTCTGTCGCTTTCTGCCCGGCCGCGTCGGCATCGTAGCAGATGACCACCTCCTGGGTGTATTTTCCCATCAGCCGGGCCTGCTCGCCGGTGAGGGCCGTTCCGCAGGAAGCCACGGCGCTGTCAAAGCCCGCCTGATGAAGGGCGATCACATCCACATTGCCTTCGCAGAGGATGAAGCGGCTGGCCTTGGTCTTTTTCGCCAGATTCAGCGCATAAAGGGTGCGGCTTTTGTTGTAGACCGGGGTGTCCGAGCTGTTGATATATTTCCGCTCGTCTCCGTCTCCATGGAGGATGCGTCCGCCGAAGGCCACCACATCGCCCCGCACGTCGATGATGGGAAACATGATCCGGTCCCGGAAGAAATCATAAAGGCTTCCCCGCTTGCTGCGGCCCACCAGCTTGGCTTCCTCCAGCTCCCGGTCGGAATAGCCCTTGCTGCGCATAGCCCGGGCCAGCCCGTCCCAGCCCTGGCCGGCATAGCCCAGTCCAAAGCGGACGATGGTCTGGGGCGTCAGGCCCCGCTTGGCCAGATAGGCCCGGGCCTCACCGCCGCCCGGCCCTGCCAGCGTTTCATAATAATAGCGGGCGGCGTCCCGATTCAGGTCCAGCAGCCTTCGGCGCCGCATGCGGCCCTTGCCGCCGTCCTCCTCCTGGGGCACCTCCATGCCGACCAGATCCGCCAGCTTCGCCACCGCGTCGTAAAACGGCAGGTTTTCGATCTTCATGAGAAAGTGGATGGCGTTGCCGGCCTCGCCGCAGCCGAAGCACTTGAAAAACTGCTTGTCCTGAGAAACGGAGAAGGACGGCGTTTTTTCATGATGAAAGGGACAGCAGGCCCAGAAGTTGCTGCCCTTCTTTTTCAGCGGCACATATCGGTTGACCAGCTCCACGATGTCCGTCCGGGCGATAAGCTCGTCCGTAAACTGCGGCGGCAGCGACACGGCGCTCCCCCTCCCTTCCTCTTTTCCGCTTCGCGCGTTTAATACTTGCTCCAGCTTTTGGGAACGGCGATATCTTCAAATACCGTCACGGCATACCGATCCGTCATGCCGGCGATATAGTCGCAGACGGCGGCTTCCTTGCCGTCCCTGTCGGCGATGAGCAGATATTCCCCAGTAAGCTTTTCCGGGTGCTCCATAAAATGGCGGTAAAGGAAGCGGACGATCTCCTCACACTTGCCCTCCTCCCCCTTGGCCACGGGGTTGCGGTAAACGGCCTCATACATAAAATCATGCAGGGCGTTCATCTGGGCCGCCATATCCGGCTCCATGCCGATCTCTCCGGTGCGCTGACCGTATTGGATCAGGGCGTTCACCAGAGAGGTGATGCGGCGGCTGTGGGTCACGCCGAGGCCAAGGCGAAGCTCAAAGGGGATATCGTCCTCGCTGAGCACCCCCGCCCGGACGGCGTCGTCGATGTCGTGGTTGATGTAAGCGATCCGGTCCGCATAGCGGACGATGCGGCCCTCTCTTGTAAAGGCCTCTGTCCCGCTGGTGTGGCAGAGGATGCCGTCCAGCACCTCCCGGGTCAGGTTCAGGCCCTTTCCGCTCTTTTCCAGCAGACGCACTACCCGCACGCTCTGCTCATTGTGGCGGAAGGGATGGCCGCAGGCATCGGTAAGGGCCCGCTCGCCGGCATGGCCGAAGGGCGTGTGGCCCAGATCGTGGCCCAGCGCGATGGCCTCCGTCAGATCCTCATTGAGCCGCAGCCCACGGGCAACGGTCCGGGAGATCTGCGCCACCTCCAGCGTGTGGGTCAGGCGGGTGCGGTAATGATCGCCCTCCGGCGAAAGAAAGACCTGGGTCTTGTGCTTCAGGCGGCGGAAGCTTTTGCTGTGGATGATCCGGTCCCGATCCCGCATATAACAGGTGCGCAGCTCGTCCGGCGCTTCCTCCCGCTCCCGGCCCAGGCTTTCCGCGGCAAGCGCCGCCTGGGGGGCCAGCAGCTGGCGCTCGGTCTCTTCGATGCGCTCCCGAATGGTCATAGGCTCCATGATGTGCTCCTCTTTCCTTTGGTTTCCACAGAAGTAATACGGCAAAACCCCGCGATTTCCTCTTTTTTCGCAAATTTTTTATTCCTCCGGCCGCAGCTCCGCGCAGACCAGCTCCGGCGGGTTCCAGAGCCGGGGCACGCCGTGGGAGCCGGTAAAGCCGGAGGTGATCAGCATCCGGCTGTCGCCCAGCCGGTGCAGCCCGTAGCAGAGCCGGGGAAAGAAGCCCTGCTTCGGGGCATAGAGCCGCCCCAGCAGCGGAAGATCGATGAGCCCGCCGTGGGCATGGCCGCTGAGGATCAGATCCACCGGCCAGGCCCGTGCCGCTTCCGGCGGGAGAAAGCTCTCCGGCCTGTGGCAAAGCAGCAGCTTCAGGCGGTCAGTTTCGCAATATTCCTTCAGGAAATCATAAGCGCCGGTGTTGTTTTCCGGGGATAGATTGCGCCAGGCCAGCCGGCTCAGCCCGCCGATGCGCAGCGCCGTTTCTCCCACGGTGATGTCCCGGAAGCTCTGGTCCAGCAAAATCGCGCCCGCCTGCGCCAGCGCCGTCAGCAGCCCCGGGCCGTTGTGGGCCAGATAGTCCTGTTCATGGTTGCCCAGGGAAAGATACACGGGCATTTCCCCGGCCAGCGCCGCCAGCAGCGCGCAGACCCGCTCCACCGTCTCCGGCGAACTGTCCCGGGAGATCAGATCGCCGGGCAGGGCGGCAAAGTCTGCCCCCTGAGCCAGCGCCAGCTGAAGAAGCTGCCGGTTTCCCTCCCCAAAGCTCGCGCCGTGCAGGTCGGAGAAAAAAAGGATCCGCACCGGCGTCCGGCAGGCCCGGAGGGGGATGCTGCAGCGGACCGCCGTCAGCTCCCTGCTCCACATTTTCTTTCCGTTCAAGGGCAGCCCTCCTTAATAATTATAAAACATAAAGCAGCTCAGAGCCGGGCCAGCTCCTGCTGATAGGCCCGGATGATCTCGTCCAGGATCTCCGGATGGGAAAAATCCCGGTTATAAACGATGCGGGTCTCCCGCACCATGCTCAGGTTTTCAATGGGCAGCGCCGCGAGCTTTCCCTTGCGCAGCTCATCCATGCAGGCGCTGCGGGGCAGGATGGAAACGCCAAGATCCTTCCGGATCAGGTCCTTGATGGTGGCGATATTGTCCACCTCCACCGCCACCTGAAAGCTCCGGATGGATTCGCCGCTGCGCTCCAGCGCCGATTCAAAGAGCATCCTTGTGGCGGAGGAGGGCAGCCGCAGGATCATCTGCTCCCGCTTCAGCTGGCCCAGCGTCACCGCGCTATGCCGCGCCAGAGGATTGCCCACCGACATGGCGCACACCAGATAATCCGTATCCAGCATCATGGAGGAAAACTGCGGATCGGTCATGGGGCCCTCCACGATGGCCAGATCGATCTCGTAATTGCCCAGAGCTTCATAAAGATTTTTTATGGTATCCGTTGTGATCGTTATGCTCAAGCCGCGATGCTCGCTGCTGCATTTTGCCAAAACGGCGGAGGTGAGATTGCTCTCGGTGATGTGGGTGATCCCCACCCGCAGGTTCGTGCGCCCGGTCTCCGCGTTTTCCAGCTCCCGATGGAGCTTTTCGTCCAGCGCCTTCAGCCGGCGGGCGTATTTTACCGCGATCTCCCCCTGAGACGTCAGCCGCAGGCCGGTTTTGCTCCGGACGAACAGCGGCGCGCCCAGCTCCTCTTCCAGCTGCTTGATATGGTGGCTGACGGCGGGCTGCGTCATGGAAAGCGCCTGCGCCGCCCGGGTGAAATTCTGCGCCTCCACCACGGCCAGCAGCGTCTGCATTTTGGTTCCCAGCATGGATCATCATTCCGTTTCTTTATTATGGTCAAAAATAATATGATTTGCATTTATCCTGCAAACAGCATATCATACGGGCAAGGAAATTGCAAGGCCCCGCGCCTTCCAAAAGAAAGGAAGATCCCCCTTGGAACAGAAGCGTCTGAACCGAAAAGCCCTGTTTGAGACCCTGCCCGTCTGGCAGGCGATCCTGCGTCTGGCCCTGCCCTCCGTGGCAGGGCAGATCATTCTGGTGATCTACAACATGGCAGATACCTTCTTCGTCGGTCTCACCGGCAGCGACGAAAAGATCGCGGCCGTCACCCTCTGTATGCCGGCCTTTCTGGTCCTGTCTGCCCTTGCGAATCTTTTCGGCGTGGGCGGCGCCAGCATGATCGCCCGGGCTCTGGGCGACGGACGACGCAGCCTCGCCCGGCACACTGCGGCCTTTTCTCTGGCGGGCTGCGCGGCGTGCTCCGTCCTTTATGGGCTGCTGGTCTGGCTGCTGAATGGCAGCTTCATCCGGCTTCTTGGCGGGGCGGAGCCTGCCGTCCGCCGGCTGGCGCAGGACTATCTTTTTTATACCGTTGTGCTGGGCGGCGCAGCCACGGCGCTGAACACGCTCTTCTCCCATCTGCTGCGGGCGGAGGGCCGGTCGCTGCAGGCCAGCCTTGGCATCGCCCTTGGCGGCGTTTTGAATATCGGGCTGGATCCGCTGCTGATGTTCTGCCTTCTGCCGGCCGGACAGGAGATCCGCGGCGCGGCCATTGCCACCATGCTTTCCAACCTGATCTCGCTGCTCTATTACGGGGCAGTGCTGTTTTTGGGGCGGAAGCATTCCGTCCTATCCTTCCGTCCCTGCCGGGCCATGCTGGAGGACGATATCCCCCGGGGCGTGCTGACAGCCGGGCTGCCCGCCTGCCTGATGACGCTGCTGGAAAACCTCTCCTTCGCCGTGCTGGAGCACCTGATGTCTCTGCAGGGCATCGCCGTTCAGGCGGGCATCGGCGTGGCAAAAAAGGTGAATATGCTGGCCCACTGCATGGTCCGAGGTATGGCCCAGGGCGTTTTGCCCCTGATCAGCTACAGCTATTCCTCCGGCGACCATCGGCGGATGCGGGCGGTAGTGGCGCGTTCCGCCGCCTTTTCCGTGGCGACGGCCAGCCTGTGTACCGGCGTCTGCCTGCTGCTCCCACGGGCGCTCTGCGCCGTATTTCTGCAGGAAAGCGCTCCATCGCTGGACTATGCGGCCCGTTTTCTGCGCATTCTTTCCCTGGGCGCGCCCTTTTCCGCCTGGGCCTATCTCTGTGTCTCCTTCTTTCAGGCCGTGGGCCAGGGCCGCCGCTCCTTCCTGCTGGCCTGCTGCCGGAAGGGCCTTGTGGATATCCCCCTGATGCTCCTGCTGCGGCTGGTCTCCCCGGTATTCGGCCCCTGCTGGGCCACGCCCGCCGCAGACCTTCTTTGCTGCGGGCTGGCGGCGCTTTTGTTTTTCCGCTTTGTCTGCGGGCTTGCAAAGGAGCCGGAGCTGTGCTATGCTGAAGACACTACTTCATATCCCCCAGAGGAGGTCACGCAGCATGAAGCCTGATTGGAAATTTTCCGATATTCCCTATACCCGTCCCGACGCCGAGGCCCTTCAGGCCCGCTATGACGACCTGAAGAGCCGGGCCAGAGCAGCCGCCTGTCCGGAGGAGCTGCTGCAGGTGGTCCGGAAGCGGGATGCCCTCCAGCAGGAGGTGGCCCTGTGTCAGAGCATCGTCACCATCCGCGCCTTCCACGATGTGACCGACGCCTTCTATCAGAAAGAATATCAGGAGACCCTGCCCCGACTGGAAACGCTGGACAGCCAGTCGCTGGCAACGGCCATTGCGGAAAGCCCCTTTGCCCCGGCGGTAGACGAGGCCTTCGGGCCCCAGCTGCGCACCCTGCTGACGCTGGACCACCGGCTCCATGCCGAGGGAAAGGAGCTGCAGGCTCGTATCGCCCGGCTGACGGCCCAATATCAGCAGCTTGCTGCCTCCGCCAAATATTCTGTCCAGGGCGAGAGTCTCAGCGGCGGCCAGCTGCGCGCCGCCCTTGCAAGCCCCGACCGGCAGCGGCGCCGGGCCGCCTTTGAAGCCCAGCAGCAGACCGTTTTGGCACAGGCAGACGCCATGGAAGCGCTGCTGCGGGAGCTGGTCTGCGTCAGAAACCAGCTGGCCCGGGCCAATGGCTTTGACAATTTTGCCGATTACGGCGACCTTTGTCAGCAGCGGCTGGGCTATGGCCGGGCGGAGCTGGACGCATTCTGCCGTCAGGTGCAGACCCACATCGTCCCGCTGTATCTCCAGCTGCAGGAGGAGCAGCGCCGCCGTCTTGGAGTGGAGGCGCTGATGCCCTATGACCGGGGGCTGGTGTTTCCCGCGGGCAACGCCGTGCCCGTCCCGGCGGAGGAGCTTCCCCGGGCTGCCCAGCGGATGTATCATGCCCTGAGTCCGGAGGCCGGACAGTTTTTCGATGAGATGGTCCGCCACGGGCTGCTGGATGTGGAGGGCTCTCCCAATAAGATCGCCGGTATGGGCTTCTGCGATATGCTGGGCGCGCCCTACCGGATGCCCTTTGTCTTCGCCAATTGCGACGGCACCTCCAGCGATGTGACGGTCTACACTCACGAGCTGGGCCACGGGCTGCAGGGCTATCTTTCCCTCCGCGCCCAGCCCACTCCAGACTATGTGGGCGTCGGCCCCGATCTGGCGGAGGTCCATTCCAAGACCATGGAGCTTTTCAGCCTGCCCTACGCCCGGGATTTCTTCGGCGATCAGGCCGGCCAGTTCCGCACGGAGCACTGCTACGGCTTCATCAAGGAACTTTGCGCCTTCTGCTCCATCCATACCTTCGAGACCTGGCTCTATGAACACCCGGAGGCTTCTCTGGCGGAATGGGCAGCGGAGGCCGACCGGATCGAAAAAGCCTTTGGCCGCGCTCTGAACAACGAGTCCTGGCGGCAGCAGGTGCTGGCAGGCTGCGATCTTTTTACCAATATGGCGCTTTATATGTTTCCCCGCTATGTAGTCAGCTATGCCCTGTCCATCGTCTGTGCCCTGCAGCTGAAGGCCGATCACGACGCCGACCCTGTCCGGGGCTGGGCCAGGTATCATGCCCTGTGCGCCGCCGGCGGCAGCCGGCCCTATGCCGAGACGCTGGCCGGCGCGGGCCTTTCCCTGCCCTATGCCCCCGGCGCTGTGGAGCGCGCCGCAGCGCTGCTGCGCCGCCTGATGACGGAAGCCCGGGACTGAAGCGCACCCATGGGAGTCTTACGATGAAAACACTGTATATATTATTGACCCGCGTCCCCACGGCGGCTTCCCGGGTGATCCGTCTGGCCACCGGCGACGCCTATACCCATGTGGCGCTGGCCTGGGATCCGGCGCTTTCCACTCTGTGCAGCTTCGCCCGGCGCTACTGGCGCTTTCCCATCCCGGCGGGGCTGGTGCAGGAGGATGTGCGGGCCGGCAACTATATCCGTCATGCCAATATCCCCTGCGCCCTGCTGGCGCTTCCCGTCTCCGACCGGGTCTACGACGCCGTCTGCCGCAGAGCGGCGGCCATGCTGGCGGAGCGGCGGCGCTACCGTTATGATTATGCCGGGCTGATCTCCTGCCGGCTGGGCATTCGCCGGCAGAAGGCCTATGCCTATTTCTGCTCGCAGTTCGTGGCCGATCTTCTGCAGCAATGCGGGGCGGTGCAGCTTTCCAAACCGCCCTCGCTCATGCGGCCTCAGGAATTTCTGGAGCTGCCGGAAACGACCTGTCTCTACCGCGGCACCATTGCAGAGCTGAACCGCAGGCTGGCCTGCGGCCTTCCGCCCACGCCGACCCATGCCTGCTGACTCTCCAAAAACAAGGATCAAAAAAGCCGCCGGACGCCCCGCAGGGGTCCGGCGGTCTGTTTTTGCGCGCTTCAGCAGCGCCACTGGCAGGCTTCCATATCCACGCAGCCATTGCTCCGGAAGACTACGCCCTCCTGCAGCAGACGCTGCCGCTGCTCCGGGAAATGGGGCGCCAGCCGCCCGGCGTGGTTGACCACCCGGTGGCAGGGATAGTCGCCGTAGTATTCCGCCATACTCAATACCCTGCCCACCAGGCGGGCATTGCGCTCCCGGCCGATGAGCCGGGCGATCTGCCCATAGGAGGCCACGCATCCCGCAGGGATCTCCTCCACCAGGGAAAGGATCTCATAGATCAGCCCTTCCTCCAGCCTTACCGTCATGCGTCTCCCCCGTTTCTCCGAAAAGCCGCGCCTCCGGAGCGCTTCCGGAGGCGGGCTGCTTTCCGTTTACTTCTTTGCGATGACCTCGATCTCCACCAGGCCGCCCTTGGGCAGGGCCGCCACCTCCACGCAGGAGCGAGCAGGCAGAATGTCGCCGTGGATGTATTCTGCGTAAACGGCGTTGACCTTGCCGAAGTCGTTCATATCCTTGATAAAGACCAGCGTCTTGACGATGCTTTCCATGGTCAGGCCGGCCTGGGCCAGAATGGCCTTGACATTTTCCAGCGACTGGCGGGTCTGGGCCTCAACGCCCTCTGCCAGCGCACCGGTGACGGGGTCGATGCCCAGCTGGCCGGAGGTATAGACCACGTGATCGATCTCCACCGCCTGAGAATAGGGGCCGATAGCGCCGGGCGCCTTTTCCGTATTGATCTTCTTCTGCATAAAAGCTTCCTCCAAATCCCGGCGCATAAGCGCCTTGTTTGGCCCTATTATACGGCATTTTCTCCTGAAATTCCAGCTTTTTTCAAAAAATCAGAGCAGCGCCGCTCCCTTCATGGCCTGCTCCAGCGCATGACGGGCTGCGGGGCCAAGGGTCGTCAGCGGCATCCGTACGATCTCCTCCACGCGGCCCATGGCGGCCAGCGCCGCCTTCACAGGAATGGGGTTCACCTCCAGGAAAAGCGCCTCGATCAGCGGCTGCAGCCGCAGCTGGATCGCCCTGGCCTCCTGCAGATCGCCCCGGAAAAAGCCGGCGCACAGGGCGTGTAGCTCCGCCGGGACAACGTTTGCCGCTGTGGAGATCACTCCAAGGCCGCCCAGCGCCAGAATGGGGACGATCTGATCGTCGTTGCCGCTGTAAAGGGCAAAGTCCTCCGGGCAGAGGGCTCTGGTCTTTAGGATCAGGCCAAGATCGCCGGAGGCCTCCTTGACGCCGTAAATATTGGGATGCTCTGCCAGCGCAGCATAGGTCTCCGCCCGGAAGCTCATGCCCGTGCGGGAGGGAACATTATAGAGGAGCATAGGCAGCTCCACCCCCTCCGCCAGAAACAGATAGTGCCGGAGCAGGCCCTGCTGGGTGGTCTTATTATAATAGGGCGTCACGGTGAGGACGGCGTCGGCGCCCAGCGCCTTTGCTTTCTGCCCCAGCCGCAGGGCGTGGATGGTATCATTGCGGCCTGTTCCTGCAATGACGGGGATCCTTCCCGCCGCCCGCTCCACGGCAAGGGCCACCACCCGGCTCCATTCCCGGTCGCTGAGGGTGGCGCATTCTCCCGTGGTGGCGCAGACCACCAGCGCGTCCGTCCCCTGGCTGAGCTGCCAGTCGATCAGACCCAGCAGCGCCTGCTCATCCAGCTCACCCTGCCGGTCAAAGGGCGTGACCAGCGCCGTGGCGCTGCCTTTGAAGATCGGTGTTTTCATAGCGAATCCTCCTGTGCATAAGATCAGTTCATTCTATGCACGGCGGCGCAACCTCATGTCAGTCTCCGGAGGCTTCGCTCTGCCGCAGGGCGCGGCGGCGCTTTGTCCGCCGCACGATCATCGCCAGCAGCGGCGGGAGGATCAGCGCTGCTGCGGCGGCTCCGCTGGCCGGCAGCCGCCAGCTTCGGGGCAGGGCCTGCAGATCCATGCAGGAAAGTCCTCCCGCAGCCGCAGCCAGCGCCGCAGGATACCAGAAGCGTCCCTGGGGCCGCCAATGGACCAGACATTCCTGAACATACCGCAGGCACAGAGCCACCCGGAAGGGCTGGCTCAAAACAAAGGCGGTGGACACCAGCACCTCGCTGTGATGGAAGGTGTTGGCGGCCATGTAATCCGGGAAGCGAAAGACCGACATCAGCGGATAGCCCAGCACCAGCGTGTCCCTCAGGGACATTACCGCCAGAAACAGACAGATCACCACCCCCGCCCGCCAGGCGCTCTTTTTCCACGGCCCGCGCACCGCGCCGCCAATGGTAAAGATGGGAAACACAGCCGGCAGCAGCGTCCGGGCCAGGCTCACCGCCGTGCCCTCCAAAAGCCGCGCCCCTCCTTCGGCGAAAAGCGGAAGCGCCCGCTCCAGCCGTGTGCCGGAAAGGGTCAGCCCAAGGCTCACCAGCATCAGAAGAGCGATCAGCGGCTGGGTCAGCCAGGCGGCCTTGCCGATGGTCTCCATGGAGCACAGCAGCAAAAGCACGGAGACCGCCAGCAAAATGGCGGAATTGCCCACGGGGCCCGCGTTGTTCAGATCGTTGATGACGATAAAATCAGAAAAGGTCCGCACTGCGTCGCCGGCCAGCACCAGGGCAAAGACGCAGTAAAGGGCCGTCATTCCGCCGCCCGCCGCCTTGCCGAAGGCCGCGGGAAAGATCTCCCAGGCGGTGCAGTTTTCGGCGGCCGCCGCATAGAGCAGCAGCAGGGGCGCCGCTGCCGCCGCCAGCGCCAGAAAGGCCAGCCAGCCGGTGGGCAGCGTTTTTGCCCCGTGATTCACCACCAGATTTCCCGTGAGAAACAGCGTCAGCATGAAAAAGACCTGCCGCGCTGTAAGTCCTTCATTTTCCATCGTCCGCGCCCTCCCATTCCTGCAGCTCCTCCGCGCTCCAGACCCGGCCCCAGCGCATCTCCCGGATCTCTACCCGCACCTCCATGGGATAGGCAGAAAAGGTCTCCGGCCAGCGCTCCTGCACCTGCCGCCACAGGGCCGGATGATGGCGGTACATGCTGCTGCCCACGCCCAGCGCGTCGCACTGCTGGGCCTGCAAAACGGAGAGCACCGCCTGACACTGCTCCCGCAAAAGCGCGCTTGCCTCCTCCTCCAGCTCTGCCTGCCGCCGCTGGTCGGCCTGAGTCTTGAGGGTCACGGTCAGCGTTAAAACGCCGCCCTCCCGGCCGGTGTCGATCTGCCGCTCCAGCTGCTCCATCTCAAAAATGGCGGTATGGCCGATCAGGCTCCCGCCGGGCCGGCCCAGCATCCACAGCAGCACCCGGCTCTCCCAGCCGTCCAAAACGCTCAGCAGCTTCATCCCCCGGAACAGGGCGCAGCCCGTCACCTCCCGCACCATGGTCTCGCCGTTCTGCCGCAGCTCCACAAAGGGCAGCACAGGCTCCGCCCCCGGCGTGCAGGCCTGCTGATAAAATTCCGAGGCGGTCACTGCCGGCGTCCGGCATTGCTCCTGCCCCTCCTGAAGCATGGTGTCCAGCTCGATGCTGCCGATATCTCCCACCACCGGCTCGGTGCGCATGATCTCCTCTGCCGAGCCCTTGGCCACGGCCAGCTGCATGGAAACGGGATACTGGTTCTGCCGCAGCAGGTCGTCCATCACCGGCTCCAGCCCGGCCTCCGCCGTCTCCCGGCTGATCACCAGCACCTCCGCATGATTGCTGTGCAGCCGCCGCCCGGTGATGGCCACGGTATTGAGGATGCTGTCGCTGAGATCGACGCCGTCTGCATGGAGCAGCACCCGCTGGCCGCCCTCCTGGGTCTGGGTCAGCTGGATGGCCTCCACCGAGACCCGGCATTCCCCCGGCAGCCCGTCCAGCCCAATGCCGGTGACCACAGTCAGCGAGGAGGATTCCGTCCCGGACTGGCAGCCGGAAAGCAGCAGCAGCGCCAGCAGCGCCAGCAGCGCCGCCGGAAATTTTACAAGCTTCATCGCCGTCCCTTGCCCTTTCCCGCCAGAAAGCGTCCGTATTTCCGCATCATCCAGTAAGGCACGCGGAGGATGCTGTCTTCCGCGCTGTCCGTCTCCTCCAGCGGCAGCCCTGCCAGATAATTGATGCCGAAGGAATGCTGCCGGGAAAGCAGAGTCATCAGCCCCAGCATCCCCAGAAGATAGCCGTAAAACCCGAAGGACACCCCCAGCACCATCAAAACCAGCCGGCAGATCACCACGGCGGCCTTCAGCTTTGGCGCAATCAGGGCGCAGATGCCGGAGATCGCCACCACGATCAGCACCGGGACGGAGACCAGCCGGGCGTCTACTGCAGCCTGCCCGATGACCAGCCCGCCCACAACGGAAAGCGTCTGGCCGATGGTGGAGGGCGTGCGGACGCCGGCCTCCCGCAGAATATCAAAGGCCAGCAGCAGCAGGATGGCCTCCATCAGGATGGGAAAGGGGATGTCCTGCCGGGCCCGGGCGATGCTCAGGATCAGCGACAGAGGCATGAACGCCTGATGAAAGGTCACCAGCGAAAGATAGATGGGCAAAATGGAAATGGCCACAAAAAAGCCCGCCACCCGCAGAAAGCGATTGATGCCCGCAAAGCTGTAGGAGACATAATAATCCTCGCCGGACTGAAAGTGCTCCAGAAAAATAAACGGCACCGTTACGGCCACCGGGCTCCCGTCCACCAGAATGGCCGCCCGCCCCTCCATCAGCTTGGAGGCCACGATATCCGGCCGCTCGCTGGAGCCGGTGGTCCGGAAAAGGGACCAGCGGTGGTCCCGCACCAGCTCCGCTGCATAGTTGCTGTCCAGAACGCCATCGATGGCGATGCGGGCCAGCCGCTGCCGCAGCAGCGAAAGCATGGCCCGGTCTACCGCGCTGCTTAGATAGCAAAGGCAGCAGTCTGTTTTTGTGGTGGTGCCCAGTGTAAAATATTCCAGCTTCAGATCCGGCGTCCGCAGCCGCCGGCGCAGCATGGCAAGATTGTGCAGCAGCGGCTCCACAAAGCCCTCTCTGGGACCCTTGAGATAGGTCTCGCCGGAGGGCTCGGAAACGCCGCGGATCAAAAAGCCCTTGGTTCCCAGCAGCAGCGCCCTGGAGCAGCCCTCCACGAACAAAACGCTGTCGCCGTAGAGCACCGCCCGCAGGATCTCGCCGTATTCCGTGGCCGGCTTGTTCTCGCAGCTCTGCAGCACCTTCCGCTGCAAAAACTCCGCCGCGTCCTCCCCCGGCTCCGGCCCCCGGGAAAGCAGCGTCACCGGCCGCAGCACCGCCTCGTTGATGGTCTCGGAGGAGACCATGCCGTCGATGCAGAACAGGCAGCAGCGCAGCCCGGGAAGGCTCCGGGGCGCAAACTCCCGCCGGATCAGGGTGTTGTCGCCCGGGAGACTTTTTTCCATCTCAGCGATGTTCTCTTTTAAGGTCGGATATACCTGCGCTTTCAAACGATCACCTCTGGAGCATAGTCTTTCCCGCCCCGGCGAAAATAACCGGCGCAGGAAAAGTCCGGCCGTTTTTTCCCCTTTTTTGACCGTCTGGCTTTGTAAAAAGGCTAAATTGCAAAAAAGAATCTGTGTTTTCCACAAATTCCTTTGAAAAAAACGCCCGGAATCCGCAAAAAGGGAGAAAGAAAGGCGAAATGTTAAAAGCTGGGATAAACCCGCTTGCTTTTTTTCGTAAGAAATGATAATATAACTGATGGTATCTGACTGCATTCCCTGCGGGATACCGGCCGTACATTCGTACAAAAATAGAGGAGGAAACAACAATGAAAAAGTTTCTGGCACTGCTGCTTTCTGCCATGATGCTTCTGGCTCTGGCAGCTGGCTGCGGCGAAAACAACACCACGGGAAACAACGATTCCGACAAGACCATCAGCGCTGACGACATCCCCGATGAAATGACTTCCGAAGACGGAAAGTACGAGATCGCCTTTATCACCGATGTGGGCGCTCTGAAGGACAAGTCCTTCAACCAGGGCACCTTCGATGGCGTCAAGCTCTATGCTCACGCCAACAACAAGACCTATAAGTACTATCAGCCCGCCAACGATGCGCAGGCTACCGATGACGACCGTTACGACGCCATGGCCGCCGCCGCCCAGAACGGCGCGAAGGTCATCGTCTGCGCCGGCTTCATGCAGGCCAACGCGCTGGTCAAGGCCGCTGCGGAGTTTGCCGATGTGAACTTTGTCTTCATCGATGCTTCCAGCCCCGTTGCCGATGCCAACGGCAATATCATGAACAATGTGGCCGCCATCGCCTTCCAGGAAGAGCAGTGTGGCTATCTGGCCGGCTATGCCGTGGTCATGGAAGGCTATAAGGCTCTCGGCTTCGCCGGCGGCGGCGGCGGCGACAACCCCGCTTGCTGCCGTTACGGCTATGGCTTTGTGCAGGGCGCCAATGACGCCGCCAAGGCTCTGAACGAGACCGTCACCATGAACTACACCTGGCAGTACGGCGCCACCTTCTCCGCTTCTCCCGAGCTGCAGGCCATGATGAATGGCTGGTATGAGCAGGGCACCGAGATCGTCTTCGCCTGCGGCGGCTCCATCTTCCAGTCCATCTCTGCCGCGGCCGCTGAGAACGAGGGCAAGGTCGTTGGCGTGGACGTGGACCAGTCCTTTGATTCCGCCACCGTCGTGACCTCCGCCATGAAGGGCCTGGCCTCCTCCGTGCAGTGGGCTCTGGACAAGGTCTACACCGAGAAGTTTGCCGACATCGCCGGCAAGTTGACCTCTCTGGGCGCCAAGGACGATTCCGTCGGTCTGCCCACCGCCACCTGGTCTCTGACCAAGTTCACCGTGGATGACTACAACAAGCTGTTCCAGGATATCGTGGACGGCAAAGTCACCATCGACAGCACCGTTGTCAAGGCCGGCGATATCGCCAACGTCCAGTTCTCCAACCTGACCGTGAACTATCAGTAAACTCAATAAGCGATCAAAGCGCTGCCCCGCCTGCAAAAGCAGGCGGGGCTTTTTTCTTCTGATGCTTTTGGTGCTCACGGCATGCTATCTTGCTGAATCAAGCTTCCCGATCTCCCGCGCCAGATTTTCATAAAACCGGGCAATGTGGCTGCCGTCTACCAGCGCATGGTGTGCCAATATGGAAACAGGCAGAACGACCTTTCCGGAACCCGTAATGGCATATTTCCCCCAGGTGATCCTGGGGTTTGACTCGTCTCCGCAGGAAACAGGCTGAATAAGCGCCGTGTAATGCAGCCATGGAAGCGTTGAGATGAAGTACATGCTTTCTGCGTCCTCATCTTCCTGAATGCCATTCACCGCACAGGCCCGCCGTGCTTCCTCCGCCGCTTCAAAATAGTCGGATAGGCTCATGTGATGGTGAAGCGTACAATAGCAATATTCGCCGCCCTGCGTGCGTTCCGTATGAGAAGTGGGGCATTCGGAGTATTCTACGATCTGATCCTTGCGGATCCTCTGCCTGAGCTCCGGGACGGCATCCGCCGCAAGGGCCGCCGCATGAAGGATCGTAAGGTAAAAGGACTGTCCGGTCTCTTTGCTGAAGCGCAAAGCCGCTGTTACATCCTGCTCGACCGTTACCCCAACATACGGATATTGCAAAGACCGGAAATAATCAAAGTGCGCCTTTCTTCGGTAGCTGTTCATATCGATCCTGCGGATCATCATTTGTTTGCCCTCCCTGCTGTGCGATTTTTTCTTTCCGGCTTTGCAGATTTTTGATCGCCGGATTTTTCGTTTCCGAAAAAAGAAAAAGCACTGAAAACTCAGCGTTTCCAATGCTTTTTGCTGGTCCGAGTGGCGAGACTTGAACTCACGGCCTCTTGACCCCCAGTCAAGCGCGCTACCAGCTGCGCTACACCCGGTCAACGAAACTTATATTATCATACCTTGTCCCATTTTGCAAGTGTTTTTTTCATATTTTTCAAATTTTTCTCATAGACTGCACCATGAGACGAGCAAAGCTGTTTTTGAGGAACACATTTCTGCTGACGGCCTCGGCGCTGCTCATGCGGCTGCTATCCATGGGCTTTCAGGCGTGGCTGGGCAAAAAGGTGGGCGCGGCGGGCATCGGCCTGTATGAGCTGCTGATGTCGGCCTATGGGCTGGCGGCGGCGCTGGCCGTTTCCGGCGTGCGGCTGTCCACCATCCGCCTGCTGATGGAAAATGAGGCCTCCCGCCGAACCTCCCGCAGCGGCGTGGTCAAGCTCTGCCTGACCTATGCCCTGCTGCTGGGGTCGGGGGCCGGCGTGCTGCTTTGGTGCTGCGCAAATACCGTGGCCGACCTCTGGCTGGATCGGCCGGAGCTGATGAACTGCCTGCGGATCCTTTCCGCAAGCCTGCCCTGCCTGGCGCTTTCCTCCTGTCTGGACGGATGCTTTTCCGCTCTGCGGCAGGCGGGCCGGATCACGGGGATCCAACTGGGCTCCTTCGCCATCCACGCCCTTTTGACGGCGGCAGCCCTGCTGCGCTTTTCCGGAAACGATCCAGTGCGGGCCTGCACGCTGCTGGTCTGGTGCGGCTGCCTTTCCGACCTGTGCTCCCTGCTGTTTTCCTGGCTGACCTTCCGACGGGAGCGGTGGCGTCAGAGCTGTCCCCTGCCCCTTTCCATGACGCCGCGCCTGCTGCAGATCGCCCTGCCCGATGCGGTGGGTTCCTGGATCCGCTCCGGTCTGGTGACGGCAAAGCATCTGCTCATCCCAAAGGGTCTGCGGCGCACCGGCGCCAGCGCCAACGCAGCGCTGGCTATCTACGGCGTGATCCAGGGCATGGCGCTGCCGGTGCTGGGCTTTACCGGGGTATTTTTGGGGACGGTGGCGGGGCTTCTCGTCCCGGAGGTGGCGGAAAACCACGCAAAGGGCCAGACGGCCCAGCTCCACGCCATTCTCCAGCGAACGCTGCATCTGACGCTGCTGCTTTCCTTCTTCGCTGCCGGCGCGCTCTATTGCTACGGCGGAAAGCTGGGCCTTCTTCTTTACCGCTCCGGCGACGCGGCAGAATACATCCGTCTGCTGGCGCCGCTGACGCCGCTGATGTATCTGGACAATACGGTAGACGCCATGCTCAAGGGCATGGGCCTGCAGACGGTGAGCATGCGCATCAATATGCTGGACGCCGCTGTGAGCCTGCTGCTGGTGTGGCAGCTGATCCCCCGGGTGGGCGTGGGCGGCTATCTTTTTACCATCTATGTGAGCGAGATCATGAATTTTCTTTTGAGCTACCGTCGCCTGCATCAAACGGCGGGCCTGCGGCTGGCCCTTTACCGCAGCGTTCTTGCGCCCCTGCTGGCCTCCTGCGGGGCTATGCTGCTGCCCCGGCTGCTCTTTCCGGCGCTGCCGGACGGAATGCTTCTGCTGCTGGCCGTGCCCTTCTACGGGCTGCTGCTGCGGCTTCTGGGCAGCGTCAGCAAAAGTGATCTTCGCTGGTTCCGGGGCATTTTTCAGTCATAAGTCCACAAAAAGCTCCTTCGCAGCCAAATGCGGCGCGAAGGAGCGGTTTTTTTGCTTTTTCCTGATTTTTCTTTATTTCTGCAGGGCCGCAAGGCATTCCCGCAGACCATGCTGGATCCTTCCCGCCCGGCCGGTGAGAGTCTCCGCGTGCCAGAGGGAGCTGATGATGGCTTCCTCCACAGCCTCCGCGCTCATCTCCAGGACGGGATCGATCTTGTCGTCGTCCATCATCCGCATGGAAACAAAGGCGCTGTCGCCAAAATGGGGGACTCGGTTCGCCGTGGTGAAGGCGATGGCGATATCGCCGCTGCCGTTGCCGTAAAAGGAGCCTGTACGAGCCAGACCCACGCCCGCCCGGCGGCAGATCCGCTTCAGCTGCCGCTCGCTGAGAGGAATATCCGTGGCCAGCAGCATGATGATGGAGCCCTGATCCTTCTTTTGCGCATCCAGCATGGCCTTGATATCCCGGCCAAGGTGCCGGCCGTCTACGGTCAGGTTGCCGGCGGAACCGAAATTGCTCATGACCAGCGCGCCGATGGTATAGTCCTTCCCGTCCAGCTCTACCACCCTGGAGGCCGAGCCGATGCCGCCCTTCAGGCCCAGACAGCACATCCCCGTGCCGGAGCCGACAGCCCCTTCCTCAAATGTCTCAGAAGCATTTTCCAGTGCCTGGAAAACATGTTCTTCCTGTACATGCAGGCCGCGGATATCGTTAAGCTGCCCATCGTTGCACTCGCAGACCAGAGGATTCACCGTGCCGGTGGTCAGGCCGATCTCCGGATTTTGAGCCAACATATAGCGGATCAGGGCGGTGGCCGCCGTGCCGATGCTCAGGGTATTGGTCATGATGATGGGCGTCTCGATGGTGCCAAGCTCCTCTACCTGCACCAGACCCATAGTCTTGCCGAAGCCGTTGATCACGGCCGAAGCCGCCATGACCTTGTCCCGAAACAGATTGCCCCCGTGAGGCAGAATGGCGGTGACGCCGGTGTTGATGTCCTTGCCGTCCCGCAGGGTTACATGCCCCACTTTGACGCCGGATACATCGGTAATCAGATTGCGGGGACCGGGCTTGCCCTTGCCGATCCGGATGCCGGATTGCTGATTCAGACCCATGATAAAAGCTCCTTTACATATGTGTTAAAAATATTATTGGTTCTCCTGCTGCAGCGCGGTGAGAAAGGCGCGGATGTCCTGAAAGATCCAAGTGGGCTTGACGGAGCTCTGCTCCGCATCCTGCAGCGTGGCCTCGCCGCTGAGCATCAGCGCCGTGTCAATGCCGGCGTTAACGCCGCTCTGGATATCGGTATAGAGCCGGTCCCCCAGCAAAACAGCCTGCTCCGGCAAAAAGCCCGTCTGCTCCAGCGCCAGAAGGGGCATGTCCGCCTGGGGCTTGCCTAACACATGGGGCCGGCGGCCCGTGGCGCGAAACAGCATCTCGCAGACACTGCCGCAATCCGGAACGGAGCCATACCAGGTGGGACAGACCCAATCCGGATTGGTGGCCGCGAAGTCCACGCCTCGGTTCAGCAGGATGCAGGCATCCTCCAGCTTTTGAAAGGTCAGCTCCGTATCAAAGCCGCAGCAGAGACAGTCGATCCCCTCCTCCAGCCGATCGGTCACCGGCAGGCCGGCCTCCGCCAGCTGCTGCCGGAAGGACGCCGTGCCGAAGGCATAGATCCTGCGATACTGCTTTTTCCTGAGATAGCGGGCCGTCACATGGACGGAGGTGAGAAAGTCCTCCCGCTCCGCCGCGATGCCCAGCCGGGCCAGCTTTTCCACATAGGCGGAAACGCCCCGGGAGGAATTGTTGGTCAGGTAAAGGGTTCTGCCGCCCACGGCGCGGACCCAGGCCAAAAAGTCCAGCGTCCCGTCAAACAGCCGGTCGTCCAAATAGATGGTCCCGTCCATATCCAGCAGAAACAGGCGCTTATCCGCCAGGCCGCCCATGCGCATCCCTCCTTTGATCCTTTTCTATTATGCCGTTTTGCTGCGGGAAAGTCAAGAAAAAAGGGCCGCAGACGCGGCCCGGAGGATGGAAAATGCTTTTACTTTACCGGCTGAAGGGGACCAGGATCAGCTGGCCCGGCTTCAGGCTCCCCTCCTCCAGACGGTTGGCGGAGAGGATCTCCTCCCGACGTGCGCCGTATTGCCGGGCGATGCTCCAAACGGTCTCCTTGGGCTCGGCGCAGCGGAGCACCAGCGTCCCCGCCGGCGGAAGGACCCGGGGCTTTTCCTTCTCCAGCGTGCAGGCGCTCACCTGACGGCAGCTGCTGCACACCTGCCCCCGCCCCTGCAAAGCCGCCCGAAACCGGATGGAGATCCGCCCGTCGCTCTCCGCCTGACAGATCAGCTCCCGCAGACAGGCCCGCACGGAAAGTTGCTCCAGACACACCGGCTCCTCCGCCGTCACGATAACGGTATGCTCCGCGCAGTGCAGCCGGCCCCGGGGGCAGCAATAGAGCACCCGGAAGGTATATTGCCCCAGCATCCGCCCCTCCTCCGCGCCGCCCCGGGCGCACCAACGGCAGTTGACGATGCGTCCCGCCGGCTCCTCCGCCGCAAAGACCTGACTGACGGGGATGACCGTCTCCGTCTGCCGGGGCGCAGGACAGTTCATCTCCTCCGTGGCGCATTCCGATTCGTAGCCGGTGCTGTAGGCGTCCTGCAGGACGGAAAACCGCTGCCGCCGCACCGCCTTGGCCCAAGCGCAGCCGGTGATGCTGCAGGAAAGGGTGGGCTGCTCGCCGTCCAGAAGGCTGACCTGGCTCTGCATGGTCTGATATTCCACCGTCACCGCGTCGCCGCTCTCCACGCTCTCACATTCCATCACCTGAGAATAAGGGATCAGCGCCTCCTGGACCCGGGTCTCCTGCCCCTCCAGCAAAACGGTCCGCAGGCAAACATTGCCTCGAAGCATCAGCTTGCCCGTGAGGATCCGCTGCTCCTCCTGCCGCCATTCCACCTCATACTGCAAAAGCCTTCCGCTGGCGTTCAGGCGGATCTCGTCCGCCGCCGTGACCTTTTTCTCTGCCACCGCCCGCAAAACCTCCAGCTCCACCTGCTCCGTCAGCGTCTGGACGCCCTCCTCCGGCGCGCCGTTCAGCCCCTCGGAAAGGGTCAGCTGCTGCCGCTGATACACTCTGGCCTGCAGGGAGAGCTGCGTCTGCAGCTGCAGCTTGCGGGGATTGCGCAAAAGCGCCTCCGCCCGCACCGGCTCCAGATGGACCTCCGCCACATCCTCCGGCCGGCAGCCGGGCAGGGCATATTCCTGCGAAAAGGGGATGCTGCCCCGGACGAACTGGCAGCTTTCCTCCTCTGTCAGGCAGACGGCCTCCATTTCCACAACGCCCTCCAGCAAAAGCGCGTCCTTTTTCAGGCTGCGCTGCTTGATCTGGCAGACGGCGTTTGCCGTAAGGACGCCATAAACATCCGCCAGCGTATCCGGCACGATGACCTCCGCGCTCTCCTCCCGGGTCTGCTCCGTCTGGGTCAGCAGAACATACCGGTCATAGCTGTTCTTTACCAGTTCCATGCTTGTTCCTTCTCCTTTTCCACAGTGGTTTCTTGCTCCATCCTATGCGCGGAAAAAGAAAACTATGAAAAGGAAAAGGCCGCCCGCAGGCGGCCTGAGAAATGCGATGTTCAGATCGTGCCGAAGGAGATCGCCTCGCCCACGGGCGCGGGAGAACCCAGCGATTCCACCAGAAAGACCTTCAGCTGGGCGATGCTGCCCCCGGTGTTGTCCACGGGGAGGGTCACCTTCAGCGTCATATCCTTGGGCATCTCCTCCAGCGTCAGCCAGAGCAGGCCCTGATAGCGGCCCCTTTCGTCATACTGCGCCAGCATGACGGCGCCGCTGCCGCTGTCCTTCAGATGGCGGACGGTCACCGTCACCAGCAGCCGCTCTGCCGGAAGCTCCTGCAGTAGATTCCCCGCCCCATCCAAAACGGTGATGCCCTCCAAACGGAAGTCCTCGTTTCCGCCCACGGCGGGAAGCCGGGTAAAGACGGCGGAGACCCTGTGGTTGCCCGTGGCGGTGAAGGTATTGCCCTCAATGGCATCCCCGTCCACATAGATGGCGCTCAGCGCATAGCCCCGGTAGGGCGTGGCCGTGACGGTGACGGTGTCCCCCACCTTGGCCGTATTGGCGCTCACGGCGACCCAGCCGCCCTCGCTGGCCGCCACGGTGATGCGGCAATAATAGTCGTCCAGCGTGGAGTTATAATAGATCGTGGCGTTCTTCAGCGGGTCGTTGCCCGTGGCGATGGGCAGCACCTTCCATTCCGCCTCGCTGCCGGCGTAAAAGACCTCCTGAATGTTTTTGCAGCCATAGAATGCGTTGGCCGCCACGCCCTTCAGGCCCTTCGGCAGCACCACGCGCCGGATGCAGGCAGCATTGCGGAACAGCCCCTGCCGGATCACCGTGACGCTCTCCGGAAGCTCCAGCGTCTCCACCAGTTCGCCGTTCAGATAAAGCTTCTCGGCTTCATACAGCGGATTGGCTTCTTCATCGCCAAAGGCAATGCCGCACCAGGCCGCCAGATCGGTGATATAGACATCCTTCAGGTTGCTCAAGTAGAACGCCTTCTCGCCGATGGCGGTGACGCTGGAAGGGATCTCAATACTGGCCAGACTGCGGCAGCTCCGAAATGCGTGGTTGCCGATGGCGGTAACGCCCTCCGGGATGGTGACGCCGGTCAGGCTGTCGCAGTTGGAAAACGCATAGTCGCCGATGGCAGTGACGCTCTCCGGGATGGTGATACTGGCCAGACTGTCACACCCAGAAAATACACTCTCGCCGATGACCGTGACGCCGGTTGGAATATTGATACTGCTCAGGCTGGTGCAGTAGGAGAACGCGGCGCCGCCAATGGCGGTGACGCCCTCCGGAATCGTGATACTGGTCAGGCTGGTGCAGCCGTAGAACGCGGCGTCGCCGATGGTGGTGACACCCTCCGGGATCTCGATGCCGGTCAGACTGGTGCAGCCTTCGAACGCGTTGCTGCCGATGACAGCGATGCCGTCTGGGAGCTTGATGCTGCTCAGGCTGGTGCAGTTCCAGAATGCGCCGTCGCCGATGGCGGTGACGCCCGCCGGGAGGGTGACCTGGATCAGATCCTTGAAGCCGTAAAAGCTGTAAGCCTTTACAGCGTCCTCGGGAACGGTGACAGAGACGAGCTTCTGGCCGTTCAGCAAGAGGTTCCCTCCGTTGCACATGGGGGTCGCGGCAGAATTCGCAAAATCGATCCGGCACCAGGCGTCCAGATCGGTGATAGAAACATCCTTCAGGCTTTCACAGCGGGAAAACGCATATTCGCCAACGGCGGTGACACTCTCCGGGATCGTGATACTGCTCAGGCTGGTGCAGTAGGCGAATGCGGAGCGGCCGATGGCGGTGACGCCCTCCGGGAGGGTGATGCTGCTCAGGCTGCTGCAGCCTTCGAACGCGCAATCGCCGATTGTTGTGACGCCGTTTTCGATCACCACGGTTTTAATGCTGTCGCGACTTTGATACCAGGGAATCCTATAATAGCGATAATCCTCCATCGCACCGGTCCCAGAGACGGTCAGCATTCCTGCCGCGTCCAGCGTCCAGGTAAGGTTTTCGCCGCAGGTACCGGAGCTCACCTCGGCGCTCTCCGCCGCGGCGGAGAAGGTCAGAAGGCAGCAGACCGCCGCCAGCAGGGCAAGCAGAGCAAGGGCTTTTTTCATGTTTTTTTTCGCTCCTTTGATCTATAATTGTCCGAGGTACGGATGATAAACTGCTTACCAGAGCTTCTGCCCGGCAACCTCTTCAAAGAGCTGCTGATAGCTGCGGTAGCGGCTGGGGGCGATTTCTCCCTGCTCCACGGCCTGCCGCACGGCGCAGCCCGGCTCGTGGATATGGTGGCAGTCGGAAAAGCGGCACCGGCCGAAGCATCGACCGATCTCCGGAAAATAATGCTGCAGGCTCTCCCGGGTGAGCTTTTCCATGCGCACCGCATCGAAGGTGGAAAAGCCCGGCGTATCCGCCACGAAGCCGCCATTTTCCAGTCGCAGCAGCTCCACATGGCGAGTGGTGTGGCGGCCCCGCTGGATCTTTTGGCTCATCTCCCCCACCTGCAGGGAAAAGCGGCCGTCTACCCGGTTGAGCAGGCTGGATTTTCCGATGGCGGAATTGCCGGTAAAGGCGGAGATCTTCCCCGCCAGCCGGGCCTTCAGGGCCTCGATGCCCTCCCCCGTAACGGCGCTGGCCCGCAATACCGGAAAGCCCGCCCGCCGGTAGGTCTCCTCCAGCGCTGGGCTGGGGTCTAGATCGGCCTTGCTCAAAAGGATCACCGGCTGGATCCCCTGATAAAGCGCCACCACCGTGACCTTATCCACCAGATAAGGATCCGTCACCGGCGGCGCCTGAGAGCAGAGGATCACCAGCTGGTCGATGTTGGCGATGGCCGGGCGGATCAGGCTGTTGCGCCGTGGCTCCCGCCCGGTGATATAGCCGCCGGAGGCGCTGCGCCGGAGGGTCACCCGGTCGCCGCAGGCCAAAATGCCCTCCTGCCGCACTTTTCCGCCGGCTCGGCAGCGGACGGTCTCCGCCCCGCAGGCCACGTCATAATTTCCGCCTACGCCCTTTAATACGACGCCCTTCCCCACTGCTTCCATCAGAAGGTCACATATTCCTGCGCCTGCAAAACGCCGTCCTGATACACCTGGATCTGGTGCTCGCCCTCCGCGCCGGTGAGGATCACCGTCGCCGTGACCTCCTCGGAAACATGGGTCCCGCTATAGACCCGCCCGCCGTCCTGATAGATCTCCACATCGATGGGGTTGGGCGACTGGTTCAGCGTCACCGTATAAACATAGTCCACGATCACCGGCTCCGGCGGCAGCTCCCGCTCCTTGCTCAGCTGGAAGCTGACGCGGGTCCCCTTTTCCACCTGGGTGCCCGGAGCGATGCTCTGATAGATGACCAGATCGGGCTCGCCGTCGGACTCGGTATAGACCGGCTCGTCCCATTCCAGCCCCGCATTGTCCAGCAGTTCCAGCGCCGTGTTCAGGGATTTGCCCATCAGATCCGGCATATCCACCATGACGAACTCCGGCCCGCGGCTGACGGTGATGGTAACGGTATCGCCCTCGGTGAGCATGGTCCCTGCGGCGGGATCCGTCCGGATGACAAAGCCGTTTTCAATTTCATCGTTATATTCCGGCGCAGCCTCCACACACTGGACGCCGAAGCGGTCCAGCTCGATCTTTGCCTGGCGGGCATCGGAATTGACATAATCCGGCAGGGCAAAGGTCCGGTTGCCCCGGCTGATGGTGACGGTGATGGTGGAGCCGGGATCGATCTTCCGGTTGGCCTCCGGCTCCTGGGAGATGATCTTGCCGGCATCCACTGTTTCATTGTAAACATATTCCCCCTCCGCGATGACCACATTGGAATATTGCGGATCGGCGATGACCTGGGAATAATAAAGGCCCTTCAGGTTTGGCGCGTTGATCTTGCTGGAATCCGTCCCGCCGAAGGGATCCAGGATCTTCTGCACGAAGCAGAAGGCCCCCACGCAGAACACCACCACGGCGATGACGCTGAAGATCAGCGCGGCGGAGACCGGCGACCGGTGCTTTTTCTGTTTTTCCTTCTGCTCCTCCACGGGCGCTTCCTCCTTCTCCACGGGCTTCTGCTCCTCGCTCCCCCGGCGCTCCGGCGGCTCCCGCCGTTCGTTTTCCATCAGGGCAGCCACCTCGCCGGTATTGTTCAGCTTGCGGGTGGCGTCCAGATCCTGCGGCTCCTCCTGGACTGCCACGCTCTCCTCCCGGGGGATGTTCAGCTTGAACTGCTGCTCGTTCTGAAAGGCCTCCAGATCCTCCAGGATCTGGGATGCGGAGGCATAGCGCTTGGAAAGAGAGGGATTCATTGCCTTCATTGTGATCTCCTCCAGCTGGGGCGGAACATTTTCCGCGAAGACCGAAGGCGGCAGGGCGATGGAATTGATGTGCTGCAGGGCGATGGAGACGGGCGTGTCGCCCTCAAAGGGCAGACGGCCTGTGATCATCTCATACATGACCACGCCAAGGGAATAGAGATCCGTACGGTTGTCCACAAAGCTGCCCTTGGCCTGCTCCGGCGAGACGTAATGGACCGAGCCGATGGCCTCGCCCTTGCAATAGGTATTGTCGTTGTTGGTAAAATGCGCGATGCCGAAGTCTGCCACCTTCACCGTTCCGTCCCGCAGCAGCATGATGTTCTGGGGCTTGATATCCCGGTGGATGATGTTGTGGCTATGGGCGTGCTCCAGCGCCCGGGCGATCTGGGTGGCGAAGACCGTCACCTCCTTGGGCGAGAGCTGGCCCCGGCGGCTGAGATATTCCTTCAGGGTGATGCCGTCGATCAGCTCCATGACGATGTATTCGATGCTGCCCGAGCGGGAAACATCGTAAACATTAACGATATTGGGGTGGGACAGCATGGCCACGGCCTGGGCCTCGTCGTGGAACTTCCGGCGGAACTCCTCGTCCTGGGCATATTCCTCCTTCAGGATCTTCACAGCCACATAGCGATTCAGCCGGTGGCACTTGGCCTTGTAGACTACGGCTGTTCCGCCCACGCCGATGACCTCCAGCAGCTCATAACGGTTATCCAGGATGGTCCCGATAAATTTATCCATGGTGTCGCCTCCTTAAAACGCGATGAGGACGACGGTGATATTGTCCCGTCCTCCCCGGCTCTTTGCCAGGTCCAGCAGGCGCTGGCAGGCCGTTTCCGGATGCTCCGCCTGAAACACTTCATAATAGATCTCCGGGTCGCTGACCTCCCGGATCAGCCCGTCGCTGCAGAGCAGCAGATATTGCCCGGGCCTTCCCTGCTCCGCAAACACATCACAGCGGACGGTGGCCTCCGCCCCCATGGCCCGGGTGATGACGCTGCGGCTGGGGTGCCGGCTGGCCTGATATGGCGTCAGGTCGCCCCGCTTCACCAGCTCCGTCACCAGCGAATGATCCTCCGTCACCTGGCGCATGCCGGTCTCGTCCAGAAAATAGGCCCGGCTGTCGCCCACGTTGCCCACAAGGACCCTCCCGCCCCGGCAAAGGGCAGAGACCATGGTGGTCCCCATGCCGGAATAGTCCGGGTTGTTCCGTGCGGCGTCAAACAGCGTGTCGTTGACCTTGGAATAGGCGTCCTCCAGCATGGCGCGGGTACAGCCCGTCTGCCAGGCCGAGCCGATCTCCTTCAAAAAAGCGTCTGCCGCCATGGAGCTGGCGACCTCACCCGCCTTTGCGCCGCCCATTCCGTCACACACCAGAAACACGCCGATGTCCGCATCCTCCCGGCAGATGATCCGGAAGGTATCCTGATTCACTTCTCTCACATTTCCGATATCTGTTAAGCCCCAGGCCTTCACAGAGACACCTCCTCGCTGTGCTGCCGCCGCAGCTGGCCGCAGGAAGCGGCGATGTCGCCGCCCAGACTGCGCCGCACGGTGGCGTTCAAACCGTTTTGTATCAATTCATTCTGAAACCGCCGCAGATTTTCCCTCGTACTGGGCACCAGCGGCGATCCCTCCACATGGTTCAGCGGGATGAGATTTACATGGCAGTTGAAGCCCCGCAGCAGACCGATCAGCTGACGGGCGCAGGCAGGCGTGTCGTTCACATCCCGGATCATGGCATATTCAAAGGAGATCCGCCGTCCTGTTTTTTCAAAATAATGCCAGCAGGCAGGCATCAGCTCCCCCAGCGGCCAACGGCGGTTCACCGGCATCAGCCGGGAGCGCAGCGCATCGTTGGGCGCGTGGAGCGAGACGGAAAGGGTCAGCTGCAGCCTTTCCTCCTCCAGCCGCCGGATCATGGGGACCAGCCCGCAGGTAGAAAGCGAAATATGCCGCATACCGATGTTCAGCCCCTCCGGGTGGCTCACTAGCCGGAGAAAGGTCATGACGTTTTCATAATTGTCCAGCGGCTCCCCCGTCCCCATGAGGACGATGTTGGAAACCCGGCGGCCGCTGTCCTTCTGGGCCCAGAGGATCTCGTCCAGGATCTCCGCCGGGCGCAGGTCCCGGCTTTTTTTCGGGTCAAAGGAGGCACAGAACACACAGCCCATTTTGCAGCCGGCCTGGGTGGAGACGCAGATGCTGTTGCCATGCTCATACTGCATAAGGACGGTCTCGATGCTGTTGCCGTCCTCCAGCCCGAAGAGATATTTGATGGTCCCGTCGTGGGCGGAGACCTGCTTGCGCAGGATCTCCGGCTTTGTCAGCCGGCAGGTCTCCTTCAGGGCCTCCCGCAGGGACTTCGGCAGGTCGCTCATTTCGTCGAAGGAGCCGACGCCCTGCTGCAGCCAGCGAAAGACCTGTTTTCCCCGGTAGGCCGGCTGGCCCAGCTGCTTCATCAGGTCTGCCAGCTGCTCCGGCAGCAGGGATTTGATGCAGATCTTATCTTCCATTTGTCATTTTGTTTCCTTGATTTTTTCGGATCCTGGCCATAAAAAAGCCGTCCGTATGATGGATATGGGGCCAGAGCGTCAGCATGCCCTCCGGGATTTCTCCCAGCCCGGGCAGGGAAAACGGCTCCAGCGAGAACCCCGGCGTCTCCGCCAAAAACCGCTCTACCACGGCTTCGTTCTCTTCCTTCAGCAGGGTGCAGGTGGAATAGACCAGTCTTCCGCCGGGCTTCAGGGCCGCGGCAGCGTTTTTCAAAATGGCCAGCTGCAGCGGCGGCAGAGCCTTGATGCTGTCGCCGTCCTTGTAGCGCACGTCGGGCTTTTTCCGGATGACGCCCATGCCCGAGCAGGGTACATCACAGATAACGCCGTCGGCCCGGCCGGCCAGCGCCTCCCGCGGGACAGACGCATCCGCCGCAGCCGCCTGCAGGATGGAAACGCCGTAGGTCTCCGCATTTTTCGCGATGAGATCCGCCTTGTGGGGATAAAGATCCATGGCCACGATCCGGCCACGATCCTCCATCAGCTGCCCCGCCAGCAGGGATTTTCCGCCGGGGGCGGCGCAGAGATCGAAGACCGTCTCCCCCGACCGGGGCGCCAGCGCCTCCACGCAGAGCTGGCTGGCGGTATCCTGAATGTAAAGCAGCCCCTGCTCCAGCAGTCCGCTGCGCAAAACGCCCCTGACCGTATCAAAGCAAAGGGCGTTGGGCAAAAAGGCGTGGGGGCTGGAAGCGATCCCCAGCTCCGCCAGCCGGGCCTGCAGGGCCGCCCGGGTGGTCTTGAGGGTGTTGACTCGCGCCGTCACGGGGAAGGCGGCGTTGTCCGCCTGCAGAAGCGCCTCGCAGCCCTCCTCTCCCAGCCGCTTGAGCATCTTGCCCACGAACCAGCGGGGATGGCTGTAGGTGATGGAAAGGCGCTCCAGCGCCGGCTCTTCGGGGACCTTCGGCAGGCAAGGCAAGCTCCTTGCCAGCGCCCGCAAAACGCCGTTTGCATAGCCGGCGGCGGCAGGATTTCCCTGCTGCTTGACCAGCTCCACCGTCTCGCTGACGGCGGCCCGCGCCGGGATGCGGCTCAAAAACACCAGCTGATAAGCCCCCAGCCGCAGGGCATCCAGCAGCGGCGGCGTGAGCTTTTCCGGCGGGCGGCGGCTGAAGCTGCCGATGAGAAAATCCAGATAGGCCCGGTTCTGCAAAACGCCGTAGGTCAGCGCCGAAGCCAGCGCCGCATCCTCCTGAGAAAGCCCGGCGCAGGCCTTTTTCAGGAAAAGATCCGGCCAGGCCCCTTCCCTGCGGAAGGTGATCAGCGCCCGCAGGGCCGTTTCCCGGGCGGTCATCTGCGCCGGCGGTCGCTGCCGCCGCCAAAGATCAGCAGCAGCCGCAAAAGCTGCCCCATGGAGACGGCCAGCGCCGCCACATAGGTGAGAGCCGCTGCCCGCAAGACCTTTCCCGCGCCCTCCAGCGTGGCCTCGTCGAAGCAGCCGGAATCGCTCAGGGCGGCCAGCGCCCGGTCAGACGCGTTGAACTCCACCGGCAGCGTGATCAGCTGAAACAGCACTACCAGCCCAAACAGCAGGATCCCTGCCCAGCAGAGCCGCTGGCTGCCCAGCACCATGCCAAGGATCAAAAGCGGCCAGGACAGCGTAGAGCCGAACTGGCAGGCGGGGATCACCGCCATGCGCAGCTTCACCGGGCCATAGCCCGCGGCATATTGGGCCGCGTGGCCCGCTTCATGGGCGGCAACGCCCACCGCAGAGACGGTGGCGGCGTCGTAAACGCCCCGGGAGAGCCGGATGCGCCCATCCCGCGGGTCATAATTGTCCGTCAGCTGGCCGGCGATCGGCTCCACAGCCACACCGTTCACCTGATCCATCCGCAGCACCAGCTCCGCCGCTTCCGCGCCGGTCATCCGGGCCGGGATCTGAGAATAGCGGGCAAAGGTGCTCTTCACCCGGGCCTGCGCCCAGAGGGAAAACAGCACGGCGGGCAAAACGAACACCAGATAAGTCCAATCCATAAAAACACCTCCGTTGTTCCGTAAAAAAGCGAAAAAAACGTGCTTTTCAGCAAAAGACCTCACCCAGCATGGCCTGATGGCCCCGGAAATACGCATCGGCGGGCATTTTTTTACCGCCGGCAGCCTGCACCTGCAGGACCCGGACCACGCCCTGGCCGCAGGCGATGGAAACGCCCCTGCGGTCTACCTTCACGATGGCGCCCGGCGTTCCGTGGCGGCCCTCCGCCTGCTCCAGCGCGCCGCCGAACAGCTTGATCTTGTTGCCCCCCAGCAGGCAAAAGGCCCCGGGCTGGGGGTCATAGGCCCGGATGGCGCAGGAGATCTCCCGTGCGCTGCCCTCAAAGGTGATGCGGCAGTCCTCCGTCTGGATCATGGGGGCATAGGTCCCCTCCTCCGGCTGCTTTTCCGGGTGGAGCCGCCCCTGCTCCAGCAGCGCCAGCGCCTGGACGATGGCTTCGCCGCCCAGCACAGCCAGACGGTCGTGCAGGCTGCCGTAGGATTCCTCCGGCAGGATGCGGGTGGAAGACTTCAGCAGCATATCGCCGGTGTCGATGCCCGCATCCATCTGCATGATGGTAACGCCGGCCTCCTGCTCTCCGTGAAGGATGCAGGCACTGATGGGGCTGGCCCCCCGGTAGGCAGGCAGCAGAGAGGCATGGATGTTGATGCAGCCATATTTTGGCATCTCCAACACGCTCTGGGGCAAAATGCGGCCATACGCCGCCACCACGATGACCTCCGGCTCCAGCGCCGCCAGCTGCTCCTGGACCTCGGGGCGGCGCAGGCCCTTGGGCTGAAACACCGGCAGGCCCTTTTCCAGCGCATATTGCTTCACCGGCGGCGGCTGCAGCTTCATGCCCCGGTTTTTGGGCATATCCATCCGGGTATAGACGCCGGCGATGGTGTGTCCCGCTTCGTAAAGGGCGGAAAGCGCCGCCACGGCGAACTCCGGCGTCCCCATAAAGACGATCCTCATGCCTGCGCCTCCTCGTCCTCCGCCGCGGGAAGGTATTCCGAGACCAGCTCGGTATAGAGCCGGCCGTCCAGATGGTCGATCTCATGGCAGAAGGCCCGGGCAGTAAAGCCCTCCGCTTCCCGCTCGTGCCACTGGCCCGCCCTGTCCTGATAGCGGACGCGGACCTTCATGGGGCGCTTGACCATGCCGAACTTGCCCGGCACGCTGAGACAGCCCTCCGCGCCGTCCTGCTCGCCCTCGGCGGAAAGGATCTCCGGATTGATGATCTCCAGAAAGCTCTCGTCCTCCACCATCACCAGCGCCAGCCGGCGCAAAACGCCCACCTGCGGCCCGGCCAGGCCCGCGCCCTGGGCGGCGGTGAGGGTATCGTGCATATCATCCAGCAGAGTAAACAGCCGTTGATTGAAGTCCGTCACGGGACGGCATTTTTTGGTGAGGATCTCGTCGCCCACCGTTACAATATTCCGAATTGCCATGTTTTTTCCTCCTGTTATCCGATCATGGGATCCACATCTGCCGAGACGGTGCATAGCGCGCCCCGATGGAGCGTTTCCGCCGCGATCAGCATCCGCGACGCAAAGGCCCGGGCGGCGGCGTCTGCCCGCGCACGGAAGGACACCGTATAATAATATCTCTGATTGACCTTGGCCAGCGCCGCAGGCGCAGGACCGAGGACTACGCCCTTCGGCCCCAGCTCCTGCCGCAGCAGCTGAGCAAACCGCCGGGCGTTTTGCCGGACGGTCTCCTCCTCCCCTCCGCCGAAGCGGAAGACGAAAAGATCGTCAAAGGGCGGCGCCTTCAGCGCCCGGCGGGTCTCGATCTCCTGGGCGTAAAAGGCGTCGTAATCCTGGGCTGCCGCCGCCAGGATCACCGGGTTTTCCGGGGTATAGGTCTGAATGACGGCCCGGCCCCGGGTCTCCCGCCGCCCGGCCCGGCCCACGACCTGGGCCAGCAGCGAAAAGGTCCGCTCCGGCGCGCGGTAGCCGCCGCAGTAAAGAGAAAGATCCGCTTCCAAAACGCCTACCAGCGTCACCCGGGGGAAATCCAGCCCCTTGGCCACCATCTGGGTGCCCAGCAAAATGTCTGCCCGCCCCTGGGCAAATTGCTCCAGCAGCGCTTCGTGGGTGGTGCGGCCCTGGGTGGTATCGGCGTCCATGCGCAGGACACGGGCCGTGGGAAAGAGCTGCAGTAGCTCGTCCTCGATGCTCTGGGTGCCCGAGCCGATCAGGCGGATATGCTCTCCGCCGCAGACGGGACACCGCCGGAACATGGGGATCGACGCGCCGCAGTGGTGGCACATGAGCCGGTCGTTGCGGCCGTGGTAGGTGAGCGCGGCGCTGCAGTTTTCACACATGGGGATATAGCCGCAGTCCACACAGGCCGCCATCCGGGCGGAGCCACGCCGGTTCAAAAACAAAATGCTCTGCTCTCCCCGCTCCAGATTGCGCTGCAGCTCCTGCCGGAGCCGGGCGCTGATGCGGGAAGGATCGCCATGCTTCAGCTGGCCCCGCATATCCGCCAGCAGCGTCTCCGGCAGCGGCGTATTTTGAAAACGGCGGCGCAGGGTGAAGAGATGATAAACGCCGGTCTGGGCGGCGTAATAGCTTTCCACAGATGGAGTGGCGGAGCCCAGGACCAGCAGGCAGCCCTCCCGGGCCGCCCGGTAGCGGGCCACCTCCCGGGCATGGTAGCGGGGGTCGGTCTCGTCGGATTTGTAGGAATATTCCTGCTCCTCGTCTACCAGAATGCAGCCCAGGTCCTGTACGGGGGCCAGGACGGCGGTGCGCGTCCCGATGACCACCCGGGCCTGGCCCTGCCGGATGCGGCAGTATTCCGCATAGCGCTGGGCGTTGGTGAGTCCGCTGTGGAGAACGGCCACCCGCCGGCCGAAATATTGCCGGAACTGCCGGACCACCTGGGGCGTCAGGGCGATCTCCGGCACCAGCAGGATGGCGCTCCGGCCCAGCTCCAGCGTCCGCTGGATCAGGCGGATATAGATCCGCGTTTTTCCGCTGCCCGTAACGCCGTAAAGCAGCGCGGCCTCCGGCCCCTGCTTTTCCAGCAGCGCCTGCAGACCGTCATAGGCCAGCTGCTGCTCCCCGTTCAGGGAAAAGGGCTGGGGCGGAAGCTCGTCCTCCGACTGGGGCAAAAGCCGCTCCGGCTGCGCCTCCGCCAGCAGGATCCCCTGCTTTACCAGCGTTTTTACCACGGAAGAGCCCGCGCCGGTACGGTAGCAGACCTCCTTTTCCGGCAGCGCGCCCGCCTGCAGGATGCAGTCTAAAACGGCCTGCCGCTGGGGCGTGAGCCGTCTGCCCAGCCTGCGCAGAAGCTCTTCCGGCTCCGCCGCCGGACGGAGGATGGTGATGCGTTTTTCCGAGGGCAGAGGGCGAAACCGCAGCTGCCGCTGCAAAAGTCCCTGGCTACAAAGCCCGCGGATCAGCTGGGCGGCGCGCTTTTCCGAAAGAGCGCAGCACTGCGCCAGCTCCGCCGCCGTCAGCGGCTTTTCCGCCTTTGCCGCCGCCTGCAGAAGCCCGGCCTCCGCCATGGAAAGTGTTTCCATCGCCGCCCGGTCTTTTGTCGGCCCGGGGAGATAGGTCTCCGGCAGACGGCTCCAGATGCCCGGGGGCAAGAGCGCCGCCGCCGCCTGAAAATAGGTGCAGTAATACCGGCGGCACATCCACAGGGCCAGCGCCTGCTGGCGCGGAGAGAGATCGAGCCCATCGTCAAAAACATGGGCCACCGGCTTGCGCCGCGCCTCCTTCTCTTCCGCTTCCTCTTCCTGCCGCAGCTCCAGCACAAAGCCCTCCGTGAGCCGGTCGCCCCGGCCAAAGGGGACAAGGACCCGCGCTCCCGGGGCCGTCTGCTCCCGCAGCGCCGCCGGAACGGTATAATCATAAGGGCGGTCTATGGAATAGACCGCCGCCGCTACCGCCACCCGGGCCACCAGCGTCTGCATGGTCATGAAAGGCGGCAAGGGGATTTACTGCAGACCAGACTCCGGCTGGGCCTGCGGCTCCTCCTGCTGGGGCAAAACGACGATGCGGCCGCTCATGATATCATCCAGCGCCAGCTTGACGGGCTTTTCCGTCAGGGCGATCTCGTTTTCCTCCGCTTCCTCCGCCAGCTCGCGGGCGCGCTTGGCGGTGACGTTGACCAGCAGATAACGGTTGTCGATCTTGGTGAGCAGCTCGCTCATAGAAGGATGCAGCATAACAAAAGAACTCCTTTATATGATAAATTTGTAATTTATTTCAGCTCAAAGCCCCGGTTTTCCCGGCGGCAGCGATGGGCGGTGATGATGCTGAGAAGCTCGCGGGCGCCGTTTTCCGGCGTATCGTTCAGAACGATATACTGGAAATCGTCCATATGGGCGCATTCCCGCCGGGCGGTGTCCATGCGGCGGAGGATGGTCTCCTCGGTCTCCGTGCCCCGGCCCCGGAGCCGCCGCTCCAGCTCATCGAAGGAGGGCGGCGCGATAAAGACCAGCGCGGCCTCCGGATAACGGGCCTTCACCTGCTTTGCGCCTTGGATCTCGATCTCCAGGATCACATCGTCTCCCTGCTCCAGATGCTCCAAAACGGGATCCAGCGGCGTTCCGTAGAAATTGCCCACGTATTCCGCGTGCTCCAGCAGGCGCTCCTCCCGGATCAGCTGGGCAAAGCTTTCCCGGGTGATAAAATGATAATGTACGCCGTGGACCTCGCCAGGACGGGGGGCGCGGGTGGTCGCGGAGATGGAAAAATACAGATGGTCCGTCTCTGCCATGACCTTCTTCAAAACAGTCCCCTTGCCTGCGCCGCTGGGGCCGGTGACCACGAACAGTGTTCCGCGCTTATTCATCCTCTTCCTCCTCTTCCTCCTCCAGGTCGGAGCTGAGCCGGTTGGCGATGGTCTCCGGCTGGATGGGCGAAAGGATCACATGATCCGAATCGGTGATCAGGACGCTGCGGCTGCGGCGGCCATAGGTGGCGTCCACCAGCATATTGCTCTCCTTGGCCTTGGTGATGATCCGACGGATGGGGGCGGATTCCGGGCTGACGATGGCCACAAGACGGGTGGCGGAGACCATGTTGCCAAAGCCGATATTGATCAGTTTCATCATGACTCACTCCAGATTCTGGATCTGCTCCCGGATCTTTTCGATCTCGGCCTTCATATCCACTACGGTGCGGGCGATGTGTACATCATTGGCCTTGGAGCCGATGGTGTTGGTCTCCCGGTTCAGCTCCTGGACCAGAAAATCCAGCTTGCGGCCAACGGCCACGGGGCTTTTCAGCATGGAATCCAGCTGGGAAAGATGGGAGCGCAGGCGGACGATCTCCTCCGTCACATTGACCTTATCCGCATAGATGGCCGCTTCCTGCAATATACGGGCCTGGGCCAGCTCAGTGCCGTCCAGCAGCTCCTCCATGCGGGCGGTGATGCGGGCGCGGTATTCCTCCACGGTGTCCGGCGAACGCTGCTCCACACGATCCACCATCTCCCGAAGCAGACCCGCCCGGTAGGCGATGTCCTGGCAGAGCCGTTCGCCCTCCTTGCGCCGCATGGCATTGTATTCCTCCAGCGCCGCAGAAAGCGCCTTGCCTACCTCGGCCTTCACCTGCTCCGCGTCGGCCTCCTCCCGGGTCTCCTCCATGGCGTCCGGCAGGCGCAGCAGCGAAAGCGCCGTCACATCCTGCCCCTGCACGCTGAAGGTCTGAGAAATGGTCTGCAGCGCGTCCAGATAGCCGCGGATCACCGCCAGATTGGGG